>Ga0335397_10000254_pt1 | contig 64621 bp, 61 predicted proteins | sample MAT04_FD_205740 | JGI IMG/M metagenome (GOLD analysis project Ga0335397, IMG submission 205740) | Freshwater microbial communities from Lake Fryxell liftoff mats and glacier meltwater in Antarctica - MAT-04 (spades assembly) (version 2) ...
CAGTTCTGCGATGCGGATGGCGCTGATCGGCACCACCTCGCTCGGTTTCAGGATCATCGTGTTGCCCAACATCAGCGCGTTGGGGATGGTCCAGTGCGGTACCATGTTCGGGAAGTTGAACGGTGCGATGCTCGCCACTACGCCCAGCGGCTTGCGCTCGATGCGGCATTCCACGCCCTTGCTCACTTCAAGCACTTCGCCCTGGATCAGTTGCGGCAAACTGCAGGCGAACTCGCATAGCTCCATGCTCTTGTCCACCTCGGCGTACGACTCGTCCATCGTCTTGCCGTTCTCGGTGTGTACCAGCGTGGCCAGCTCTTCGCGGTTCTTGAAAAGCAGCTCGCGGTAGCGGAAGAAGATCTGGGAACGCTCCTTGATCGGGGTGCCGCTCCAACCGGGGAATGCGGCCTGAGCGGCTTGCACGGCTTTGTCCAGATCGCTGGCCGTACTCAGGAGCACTGTGCTGATCACGCTACCATCCAGAGGGGAATGGACATCCATCCGTTGTTGCCCGTTGGCGTCAAGTTTGCCGGCGATAAAATTCTTGGTCTCGTTGAACTTCAGGGTGGTCGTTGCCATGGGGAAGCGCTCAATTGCGTGCATCGAAGATAGCAACGGGCGTGTGCTTCTACCTTCGCCCAACGAATCTGAACACGACCATGCCTTCCGTAGACATCCTCTCCAAAGTCGATCTCCAGATGCTCGACAATGCCATCAACGTGGTGAAACGCGAGATCGATAGCCGTTACGACCTCCGTGGCACCAACAGCACCATCGAAGTGGACAAGAAGGCGCTCACGATCAGGCTGAGCACCGAGGACCACATGAAACTGGACGCCATACTGGATATCCTATTGGAACGCAGTGGCAAACAGCACGTGGATGTGCGCAGCTTCGACTTGAAGGAAAAGCCCGTGCCAAGCGGGAAAACGCTGTATCGCATCATCAAGGTGAAGCAGGGCATCGAGCGCGAAACGGCGAAGAAGATCGTGAAGGCTATCAAGGACAGTGGCCTGAAAGTGCAGCCTCAGATCATGGACGACCTGATACGGGTGAACGGCAAGAAGATCGACGATCTCCAAGCCGTGATGGCGCTTTGCAAGGAGATGGACTTCGAGCTTCCGCTCCAGTTCGATAACATGAAAAGTTGAGATCATGCACGCCATTACCCTCCGCTTTCTAGCCGAACCTACGGACGTGAACTATGGAGGAAAGGTGCATGGAGGTGCCGTGATGAAATGGATCGACCAAGCGGGCTACACCTGCGCGGTCAATTGGAGCGGTCTCTATTGCGTAACGGTCTACGTGGGCGGCATCCGGTTCTACCACCCTATCCGGATCGGTGACCTGGTAGAGGCCGAAGCCCGGCTGATCCATACCGGCAACAGCAGCATGCACATCGCTGTGGACATCAGCGCCAGGGACCCGCGCACGAACGATCGCTTGAAGACCACCCACTGTATCATCGTGCTTTCGGCCATCGACGACGATGGAAAAACGATTCCCGTAAGGCCGTGGACCCCGGTTTCCGAAGAGGAAAAAGCGCAACAGGGCTATGCGGTCCGGTTGATGGAGCTTCGCAAGGACATCGATATTGTGATGCGCCCGTTCCTTTAGGGGTGGCTTGCTGAAAATCGGACCAGGCAGCGGAACTAGAATTTCTCGCGTCATAGAACTGAAACAAGCGATCATGCCAACACTTCTCCTCCCCCGGTCGGTCACATTCTCGATCATGCTCCTTGCCTCCATCACGGCAGCAAGCGCACAGACGTACTTCTACATCAACTCCATCAGCGTGGCACCTGCCGAGCCCACGGAAAGTGATGCGATCACCATCTCCTTGGCGGGTGATCTAAGTAGTTCAGGTGCGTACATCGTTTCAGCGGAGTACATGCTGATGAGCAACATCGTACACATCACCGTGCTAGCCGCCGACCCTGGGGGCCTCAGTGTACTAGTTCCTCATACGGAAGAGGTTTCCATCGGCTTATTACCAGAAGGTCCTTATGGGATCCTCATCGATGGAACCGCGATCGACGACATGGCACCGGAGTTCCAACACTCGTTCAATGTTTCCGGTGGCGGTCCTACGTGCGCCGACCTTGACCTGATCAGCATACAATGGTCTACGTTCAGTGATACGGCAGTAACGGTCCATGTCACCAATGCTACGACCGGGTTCGACTACCCTGGCTTCATCCTGTTCGACGCGAACGGCGATACGTTGGCGAAGGAAACGGTGGGGCTTTTCGCGATCGGCAACGACAGCTGGCATACACTTACCATCCATCCCGACGCGGATATTCCCAGCGGTGCCTTCTCGGGAACCGTGGAACTCTGGACCGGCTTTTACAGCGATCTCGCCTGCAGTTGGGAACGTACGATCGACCTCTGTCCTAGCAACGAGTGCACGACGGTATATCCCACCATCAACAACTTCGGCAATGGTCTGGCGATCGGGACCTGTACATGGAGCATCGCCGATGATGGTGGTGTTGTGGCGCAAGGTCAATTCGAACTGACACCTGAACTACAATCGGATCAGGATGAGACGTGCCTCCCACCCGGTGCATATGAAATGACCGTGGTATTCGACCAAGCGCCAACTGAAGGTCAGTTGATGGTCGGTATCGCTGGCGATGGTTTTACACAGGGCCCGTCACAGTACCTGTTGTTCGGCGATCCTGCACCGATGCCGTTCGATCTGCTGGCACAATGCTCCGATGGAACGAATTCCATTGCTGAGGTCAACGGATCCTCACAACTGGTGGTGATCACAACAGAAGTAACGATCCTACTCCGGGACGTTACGGGTGCACCATTGGGCACAGTGATCCTTTGCGACGCTCTTGGAAAAGAGATCGCACACACCAAGACCGGCAACGACCGTGTGGAATTCGAGGTGGCCGCCGATGGATTGTATCTGGTGCGAACCGACAGCGCGATCATGAAAGTGATCGTGGAGCAGCGCTAGGTGGAGAGGCGAGCTGCTTCAAGTTTAGTGCTTGGTTCTCCGGTAGGCCCAGCAAACTTCCACAACGCGCGGGGGCGAACTGATGTAGTGGATAACGTACTCAGTGCTGCATTGGTAATAGTTCCTACGGAAAAGGCACCTACGTCAATAGCAAACCCATGAAAAGGCGAAGCCCGCCTTACGGGGCGGGCTTCCGAGTATCCTGATCTCCCGGCTTACGGGCCTGGACAGGGACTTTTAACGCCGCTAGGCTGATGTCCCCTGTGATCAGGTATGCCTTTGGCTTACGTGCGCAAGCCATATGCGTATTCAACGCAAGACGGATGCAGAATGTTACGTGACGGGTATTCTCCACTCGAATTTCCTTGCCGAAAGCCCTTTCGGAAAATGGGTACGTTCCTCGAAATTGGCCAAGCCATCGCTACGCACCATGATCACCGTCGAGCATCGTGTTCCATAGTCGCCCCCTTCAATGAAGGCAGGACTCAACTGACGTTCGCGCTCAAGATCCAGCCCGGTCTCCGGAAGATCTTCATCAGGAGCAACCGTGCTATCGCTGAGAAGATCGAACAGCGCTTCCACATCAGGCTTCTCACTTTGGATCACCTCGAAGAACCGCTTTCGGGCACTTACGACCTTGGGCCACGGCGTGTCAAGTAAATGATTGCTGATCCCGTGGACACCCGCAGTCAGTTCTTGGTCCACTTGGGTGATGTTGAAATGATAGCGCAACGAACCGATCATACCGTGAATAAGGTTGAATCCTTCGTAGCGGAGCGTGGCGGAAAGGTCGGGCCCATGATCCAAAGCCTCCAACATCAACGCACCGCGTGATGGCCCAATGACCCGTGGCATCCTGAGATCGCGATAGTTCGTAAGTGCAGCGAAATAGCCTTCGCGGGTAAGGCCCAGCCAAGTACCACCCGCTTGAAGGTCCTTTCCGGCAAGAAGTAAGGGGCGATCCTTCCAGAATTCGGCTTGGCGTGCAGGTCGCGCAAAGAACTCATCGCGGTTGGCCGCCACGATCAAGGGATGGTCCGGATGGTGCTTGTTTGCGAGAACAATGAGACACATGGCCCCAAGGTAGCCGCAGAGGTGACCTTAGAACACGTGATCGCCCTTCAGGAAAAGGACAAAAACGAAAGTCATAAGGAAGTGGTGGAATAACAGGAGCGCTGTGGCCACAGTAAGCACGGTCTTTCCATTGGCGGTGAGTTCGGGGAACAACTTCTTGTTGTTGACCGCGATAATGGGCAAGGGAATGGTGGCCAAAAGGAAGGTGATGGCCAGGGTCTTGAAGATGACCACATTGTCCATAACACCGAAGAAAAGGTGCGCGTAGTAGAACACAAAGCCCGCAAAGGACAGGAGCCCCAGGCGAACAAAGAGTCTTGCTTCAGCGACCATTTTAGATTTGGTTTCCATGCAAAAGACGCACGGTTGGAACGGGGTTGTCTCTCGTAGGGTTACAGATTATCCACAATGAGAGGTGCGGATCGGGATCCTAACTCTTTCCGCCGGCACTCCGGTAGCAGCGGAGTATCCCGATGAACGCCACAGCACAGCCTAAAGCGAAGAGAGGCCATGGAAAATCCTCCGGGATGTATGCGCGTCCGTGGACCAAGGCAGAAGAGCGACTTTCGGCCATGACGGTGGGATCCACAAGTCCTTGTACACCGAACGACTGCATCAACGGATCCAAGGTGAACGCGATCATCATCAATAAGGCACCGGAGATCAACAGTGACCATGTCCGCCTATCTACGAGACCGTTGTCGCGTTTGGATCGGCCATAGAGCAGGACTACAGCCAAGCCGATGAGGCCAAGGGAAACCACGCACGGCGCCCAGACCGGCCCTACCCATGGAACGGGTATCAAGAAAAGCAGATCGCGGCTGGCGAGGCTGGAGGGCCAGTCGAGCAACACCTTCAACCACACATAATAGAAGATGTCCCAAACGCCGAAACCAAAGCAGAACCAAGCGAAACGCTCCAACACCGAACGGGCGACCAACGCACCGGGCACCAGCAGCATGATCAACGTGGCCGCCTCACGCCAGACTTCCGTGGTCACCATGGTCCGGCTCATCGGTACGAGCGGGAAATCAAAGCCTCCGGGATAGTATAGCGCGCGGAGGTAGACCACCACCGCGCTTTCCAAAAATGCCATTGAGATGAAGAACACGGACATCCAAACGAAGAGACGACGGATATCAGGACGCATGTGCAGCGATGGTTACCTCGGCCAGCAGACCGCGGTGATCGCTGCCGGCAATATGAAAGGTGACGATGGAGGATGTGGACATCGTACGTGAGATCAGAAGGTGATCCAATGGAATAAGTGCCAACGGACCGATGGAGGGCCATGTTCTCTGTTCGGTCCCTGCTGTTGGCGCAAGGCCAGCACGGTTGCAAAAGCGCTCGAAGGCACTATCCCAAGGCACAGTGTTCAAGTCGCCGACAAGCAGCGTGGCCGTGGCACTTTGCGCAACATAACGAGCGAGATGATCGAGCTGTCGATTGCGCCGTTGGAAATGCGCATAACTGATCGGCGAAGTCGCATGGACGGCGAGCAAACGTAATGGTTGCCCATCCACATCGATCACGGCCTCGATGAACGGCGAGCCTTGCACAACGATGGTGCCGACACGGGTGAACGGCCGCTTGCTGAATAACGCGATACCGTAACAATTGGTGCGCGGCTCAATGTGGGCATATGGATACATAGCGCCGAGACCCGAGCGCAACGCTTCGCCCCACTCCGGCCCTACCTCTTGCACGGAGATCACGTCAGCGCCGCTTTTCAGCGCATCAGAAATGGCCGCTTCGAACGCTGCGTTCGGTTGAAGCACGTTCATGTGGAGCACTTTCAATTTGGTCCCAGGCTTCGTGGTCAATGTGGCATGCTCAGGAGAACTCACTTGGGGAACCAGCGTTACAGCACAGAACACAGCGGTGAGACCGGACCACCATCGCCTACGCAACATTAGGAATGCGCCCACGCATATGAAGCAAACGCACCATTGCAGCAGGAATGCGCGCGCCAACATGGGCAGGTAAGCATCCGGTGCGAACGCAAGTCCTGTTGAGCCCACCAACATCAGCGCCATCCACCGTAGTTCCGCAAAAGCCCTTCGAGCGGTCATCGGGTCGTAGGCGTTGGTGTTCCAGCAAGACGATCGATGCGGCGCAGGACCAACCATAACGGAATGGCACCGATCACTCCGAATGATGCATCGACACAGCGCCAGAAGAACGGGATACCACGCACAGGAGCCCAGAAGAACGCCAGCGGCAGCACGAGCAGGCAGCACCACAGTCCCCATTCGATCACCCAGCGATTCCTGACTGGATGGCGGTACGGGCCGATGAATGCGAGTGCGATCACGACATGCGCAAAGGCTAACCAATCCGTACCATAGAACAACATGGGATAGGTGCTGCCCACGTGCGCCACGGCTTCAGCGGCATAGGCGGCCCACGTCATCCACGGATCGCCCCACGCCACGGTGATGTCCGCCAGCCATGCCGTTCCCCACTCCAAAGGCACCGCCGTAAGGCCACTGATGATCAGTGCGAGAATGAAGAAGATGATCCACCAGCGGATGAAGCGAAGATCATTCGTGCTGCTCATGGTCGTTGTCCGTTCGCCGTATCAATGGCTCTTAACGCGTGCATCGTGCTTTGATCGGCAAGATTGCTTTCCTGCCAGTACATCTGAGCATAACGCGCCGTGAAGCGATCACGTTTGGCGTCCAGCTCACGGCGGAACGTATTTGGTTCCAAATGATCCACCCAACGGACCGTATTCTTCCGGTGCTGTTGCATCTGTGCCTCCACCACGTCCATGTTCGCATAAAGAAGCGGTAGCACACTATCGCTCAAGGAGAGGTAATGGTCGATATCGATCTCGCCTTTGTTCCAATGCGCGAGGTTGTAACGGACGATAGCGCTGTCCCAATCAACGGTAGTAAGGCCGATCAACAGGGCGAACGCGGCCCATCCATTCACGCGGGCCATGTAGAACAAGCTCTTACGGTCGCGCACTTTCAGATACAGGGTGATCAAACCGATCAGCACCAAGACGAGGAAGACGATGACACCGATGCGCTTGTAGGCCAGCCCGTGGAAGGAGATGTAGTGGTAGTTGCGCAGGAAGACGGAGACACAGAGGATGAAATTCTGAGCGACCCACACCATGGCCAAGTGCTTCAGCCATGCGCTCTTGCGGTAGAAATTCTGGTTGCCGCGGAACAGGTACATCAGGAGCAACATGCTCAGTAGTATGCTGATGATGAGCAACCAAGTTCCTTCATGAACGAACTGTTTCAAGCTGAACCCTTCGGGCACTTCAAATCCGAACCACACCCAATTGATGTCGATCACGTTCACCACGAGCAGCAATGCGTTGACAGCGACCAGCAGGATCACGCCCATACGACGTTCACGTTCCAGCGGGTCCATAGCCAGAGGGGCCATCCAGTGCGGCCTGCGGATCCTTGTGCGCACCAGCGCATCCTTGCAATTTTCTTCCAGCTGAACGACGACCTGTGTTGCAAAGCGAAGGATCAGCGCAGCACAGATCACCATCGCGAAGAGGAAGAAGAACGTATGCGCTGTAAAGATCTGCAAGAGCACATCACCGAAGATCTCCCCTAGGCCGTCCATGAAACCGGCTGCCAGGTGATCGAACCTCGGATTCCCTGCTCGGTACAATTGCGTGAACAAAAGGACCAGAAACAGTGGCAGCACACCCATCTTAACCCACCGCCACCCTGTGCGAGGCCCCCCACGGGACAAGGCCAAAGCATCCAGTCCACCCAAGACACCCCACGGTACCATCACCACATTGGCGAACCATTGGGTCAATGCAAAGAAAAAGGAACGCAAACTCCGCTCGTGCGCTAAGGCTGATCCAACGCCCAGTCCGAGCATCGCCATCACCATTGCCATAGTGCTGTGGTGGACGTATACCATCGCACCCGCCAACAACGCTCCGGCCATGACCATTCGGGCGGTGGTCGAATGCCCGCCCCAGGTGTATCGTTGGACGAGTAGTGCCGCTATGAGGATGATGAACAACAGCAGGTTCAATCCCAGTTCAAGGTCCCAGAAAAGGTGATCGAACACGAGCGCGGCAAGCACAACCGTGAGCAGCGGCAGCCAGCGGTGCCATGGACTTCGGGTGATGGTCGCAGTTGACATGGATCAGGGTTTGTGGATCAAACGTTCAATGGCATCGATGTGCGCCCGGAAGGCTTTCGCGCCGCTAACGCTGACCTTGTAGCTGGTATTGGGTCTCTTCCCGACGAATCGTTTCCGCACTTGCACGTACTTCAGTTCCTCCAGCGCAGCAAGGTGGCTGGCGAGGTTGCCATCCGTAACGCCAAGGAGTTCCTTCAACCGTGCATGATCCACCCATTCGTTCACCACGAGCACCGCCATCACGCCCAAACGGACGCGGCTTTCGAATGCTTTGTTGAGCAGCTCGATCATGCGCTTTCGTTGCCGCTGTCCACGCGCTCGTAGCGCACGTACATGAGCGCTCCGTAGATGATGTGAAGAACACCGAAACCCAGTGCCCAGAACAGCAGACCGGCTTCCAACCAGAAGACCGCGATGGCGCCTAGCAGCATTTCGCTCAAGCCCAGCCATCGCACCTCGTCCAGCGTGTACTTACCCGCGTTGAACAGCGCAAGACCGTAGAACACCAGTGTTGCAGGAGCTACCAATCCGGGCAAGCCGTAGTAGAACAGAGCGAGGCAAAAGATCCCACCCATGACCAACGGCACCAGCATGTTCACCATCAAGCGTTGTGCTGATGCATCCCATAGATGTTGGCCCGTGCGTTTACTACGTCGCCACGTGAACCATGCCGCACTGAGGAGGGCTACGGCCAACACCGCGGAAGCGTCCATGATCAAGGTGATCAGCAACCGGTCGGCAGCTGTGTAGCCGTTGCCGGTGCCGTAGGTCAACACGTCCTTCGAGGGACCGAGCGCTGCGGTGATATGATGCTGTGCGAGCAAAGCACCGGCCAAGGCCACGACCCCGGCAACAACACCGCTCAGGCCACTTAGACTAAGGAAGCGCGTGCTCCGGTCCATCAGGCCACGGATGTGGGCGAGCTCATTGAAAGGATCGTTCTGGGTCATTTACAAAGTACTTTGCAGTACAAAGTAACGTGATCCGGATCGACCTATTGCATGGGTCCTGGAAAAAGAAGGTCGGATCAGTGCATGGACGCCATGGCCAAGGCAGCACCGACCAGCACGGCCAGGAAGCGCGTAGCGTTGAAGCGGTGGTCCGGTGCACTTTCAAAAATGATCGTGGTGCTGATATGCAACAACATACCGATCGCCAGGCCCAGCATGTCATGCAGGAAATGGTGCCCCATCCCCTCCCCCAACAACAGGCCCGTCAATATTCCCAATGGAGCGGCTACGGCGAAGGTCCCGATCATTGCCCAGCTCGCCAGAACACTGGTCCCAGAACGCAAAAGCACCGTGGCCAATGCGATCGCCATGGGCATCTTGTGCAACAACACACCTGCTAGAAAAGGAATATTCCCCGCTACGGCAGGATCCGCGAAGGGGATCCCTTCGGCATACGAATGCAGGCAAAGGCTCAGCAACGTCACCAACGGCAACGCTTTACCCGGAGTGGCATGCACGTGGCCGTGTTCAATGCCATGGCTGAAGAACTCGAGCACCACCTGCAACAAAAAACCTCCGAGCACCCAGAAGCCGATACGCGGACCCTCTTCCGCGTACAGCTCAGGCAGCATGTGCAAGAACACCACGCCCAGCAGGAACGCCCCGCTGAACGAGAGCAAGAGGCGCAACCAACTCGCCTCGGGCTTCAATGTGCGAACGAGCGCACCGGCGATCAAGGGCAAAAGGAAGAAGGCGAGTACGGTGGTCAGTGTCATGGTGTCGATCTACGCATCCAAAGAACGTAGCGTTGGGAATTCTGGGGGTCGAAGGGCACGAGTTCCGGACCATCCGTCCGATCCTCTATCGTAAAGCCTGCATTGCGGGCCATGTCTTCCAATTGATCGGGGGTCAGTGCTTGAACGCGCTCTTCGTAAACATGGTCAATGCACCCGTCACGAACGGCAATGCGTTTCACAAGCACCCCATCCGAAAGCTTACGGGTCACTTTGAACTCCACGCCATTCTTGGCGACGGTCTCCATCGCGACCAGGTCGCGCAGCACGAGCTCGGTGTTCATGAAGTCGAGCACGAAAAGACCACCGGGTTTGAGCGCCACGGCCACAGCTTCGAACACCTTGCGGTCATCGGCCAAGTTCTCGAAATAGCCTAGGCTGGTAAAGAGGCAGCAGACTGCGTCGAAGGTCCCCGGCCGAAAAGGCTCACGCATATCATGCACGAGGAACTCTGCTTGGGGGACCGCCAGTTTGGCCTCTTGGATGCTTGCTTCGGAGATATCCACCCCCGTCACCTGAAAACCGGCCTCAACGAAACAACGGGAATGCCGACCTCGACCACAGGCAAGGTCCAGAATTCTGGCCCCACGAGGGATCGCCCAACGGTCAGTGATGGTGGCGACCCATGCTTGCGCATCCTCTTCATCCCTATGCCCATAGAGCAAGGCGTAGTAGCGGGTACCGAACCAATGCTTGAACCAACCCATTGTGCGCCGTAGCGAACGGCGAAAGTACCCGATGCCGAACGGGTTGACAATTCCGTGGATAACTCCTCGGTCACCACCTGCCGTGCCGGGGCCCGCGTAGTTCTCTTTGCTGACAACAGCACCACAAACGTCACCGAATAGGCCGATGCTCGACCGGATCCACGACCTCTACGATGAATTAGAGCGCCAACGGGTGATGTTATCCTTCAAAGGAAGCCTCTCTTCCGAGCTTGTAACCGCGTTGTTGGGCTTGGTGGAACGCAAGATGGACGTGATAGAGCCGGATCCCCGCACCCGCAAACGCGTGTTCAACGTGGTGGTGGAATGCTTGCAGAACCTCTACCATCACAATGCCCATTTGCGCTTTCAGGATGGCCGCACGCAACAGACCGTGGACCCGCATGGCGTGGTGATGATCGCCCATGTGGACCAAGGCTATTCGGTACTGACCGGGAACTTCATGGCCGGTGGTGATGTGGAGCGGTTGAAAGGCCACTTGGACCGCATCAACGCGCTACCACCGGAAGAACTCCGCGAATTCTACCGGGAGACCCTCGCAGATGGCAATTACACCAAGAGCGGCGGTGGCGGGCTCGGCATGATCGATATCGCGCGGAAGAGCGGCGGGAAATTGGAATACGGGTTCGTGCCGTACGACAAGGACAACGCGTTCTTCAGCCTCAACGTGAACGTGACAACTTAGACCGTACAACTATGGCAGCGCTGCATTTGGAAGGATCTCCCAAGACCCCGCATGTGAACTTCGACCCCGAGACCGGGCTACTCGAACTCAAGGGCCGTTCGATCCCGGAGAACTCGATCGATTTCTATAAGCCGCTGATCGATTGGCTGGATAAGTACGGCCGAACACCGAAGGCAAAGACAGCGTTGCATGTACAATTGGAGTACTTCAACACGAGTTCGTCCAAGTGCATCCTCGATCTGTTCAAAAAGCTCGAAGGTGTTCGCGCTACGGGGAACGAGGTCACTGTGCTGTGGCATTATGAAGCTGATGACGAGGACATGTTGGAGGCCGGCGAGGATTATGCCGGTATCATCAACATCCCCTTCAAGATGATCCTGATCGAGGAAGTGGACGGCAACTAGTCCCTGAGCGATGCCCTTGCATGAAGCCGGGGCTTCGCATTCAGCGATCCCCCTTGCTGGGGATCAACGTCATCAGGCGTGGGAATACTTCGAAGTACAAGGCTACGGCGAGCAGGAAGGCCATACCCCAAAGGACCAACGTATTGGCCCAAAGTGTTGGGAATCGCAAACCGAACAGCCATTTCGCAGGCGCATAGAACTGCGCACCGAAGAAGCCGTTACGCACGGGTTCTAGATAGATCGGGTCGTTCTTCTGCACCAGTTCACCATGGTCTGCAACGATCACGTTCACGTCGTTCTTGTTGGTGACTACGTCCGTCAGGCTCTCGTTCCGATAGGTATCCAGCAGTTTGAAATACGCCAAGCGGAGTTCCGGTGTGGCGGTCATGACCGCGATCCGCTTTTCCTTCTCCCCCTCGGCAGCCTTATACACGCTACGATAATGCGTGGTCAACACATCCAGGCTCGCCTCAAGATCATCCAGAATTTTCGCAGTGACGGCATCGGAGGTAAGTTCATCGATCCCTTTGAAGGCAAAGCCTTTCAGCTTCTCCGATTCTTTTTGCAATTCAGTGCGCAACAAGCCTAATTCGTAGGCCATATCCACACCTTCCGGATGACCTTCGACCGCACGGCGCACATTGCCTACGCTGTTCTCCAGTTCGCGCACCCATAGGTCTTTCTTCCAATTGGCGGTCTTCATACGCTGGTCCAACGCATAGAACTCACGCTCGTACCGGTTGTCCATGAACTGCGTTACGGCAAGACCTTCATAAGCCCAACGCGACGCCATTACGTTCCCCGTCCAAGGCACGCTGCGTTCCGAGGCGAACCACGGATGCAGCTTATCGAACTTCACGATAATGCCGCTGAAGAGCAATTGCGGAATGATCAACACCGGGATCATGATGTAGATCACCTTGGCACTGTTGAAACTGGCGCTCACGTTGAGGCCGAGCACGTTCGCGAAACAGGAGGTGCTGAACAGCAACAACCAATGCTGGAAGTGCAAGCCTTCGATATCGAGCACCGTGTGGCCCACCATGATGAAGAGCATGGTCTGAATAGCCGAGATCATGAACAGGATACCGATCTTGCTCATCAGATAGCTCATCCAACTGAGGTCGAGGAATTTCTCACGTTGCAGGATCTTGCGATCGCGGATGATCTCCTCAGCGCTCACCGTGAGGCCGAGGAATAGGGCGACGATGACCGAGATGAAGAGGTATTGCGGAATGTTGTCGTTCTCGCGGAAGATGTACGCGCCCGCTGTACCATGGCCGGTGCGGTAGAACTTCAGGAAGAAGGCCATCAGGTAGGCCAAGGCTGGAGCTTCCAACAAGTTGATGAGCACGTACTGTCGGTTGGCCAATTTGCTCAACAGATCACGTTTGAAATAGACCTGGAGTTGGCGCAGTTTGTCCGGGACGGCGAAGGTGCTCTTCGGTACAGTGCGTTCCTCCACCACGAGTGCTACACGTCCGTCCATCTGCGCTCGGAACACCTCGTTCCAAGCCTCAGGACTGATGCGACGCTGATCCGTCTCATTACCATATTCGTCAACGAGCTTCGCTTCGAGGATATTGAAGATCTGCTCCGGGTTCACATTGCCGCAGGCGGAACACTGGCCTACATCGCTATTCACCTGGCCGGTGACCCGCTTGAAGTAGACGACGGAATCGACGGGATCGCCGTAGTACACGGGATGCCCTTCCTGATCCATCAGGAGCAGGCGATCGAACAGCTTGAAGATGTCCGACGAAGGTTGGTGGATCACCACGAAGACGAGCCTGCCTTTGAGCGCAAGTTCCTTCAGCAGGTCCATGATATTCTCCGAATCGCGTGAGCTAAGGCCGCTGGTGGGTTCGTCCACGAAGAGCACGCTCGGCTCGCGGATCAATTCCAGTGCGATATTCAAGCGTTTGCGTTGGCCACCGCTGATGGTCTTCTCCAGCGGACTTCCCACTTTCAGGTCTTTCGTTTCGTAGAGGCCCAACGACTGCAACATGCGCAGCACACGCTCGCTCACCTGCGTATCGTTCTGGTCGCCGAAGCAGAGCTTGGCGTTGTAGAATAGATTCTGGAAAACGGTGAGTTCCTCGATCAGCAGATCGTCTTGGCTCACGTGCCCGATCACACCTCTGATGCGATCGCGTTCGGTATGCACATCCACACCATTGATGGTGACGTGGCCGCAGCTCGGCTTGAGGTTCCCGTTGAGGATGTTCAGCAACGTGCTCTTACCACTGCCGCTACCACCCATGATCCCGATGAGCTTGCCTCCGGTCTCCGCCAACTTCAATTCGTGCAGACCCAAACGACCATTGGGGAAGGCGTACTCGATGGCATCGGCCTTGAACACGATGCGCGAACGGCCACCCTTGTTCATGAAGGCGCCAAGGATGTCGCTGTAATAGATCGGTACGCCGTGCGGCGGGCGCACGCTTGTGCCGTTGCTCAACACATAGTGGCTATCGTTGCCCATGCGTTGGCCGTTCAGGAGCACATCGTCCTGGCCGGTGTAGCGCATCACGTAGAGATTTACACTGGGCACATGCAGTACACGCAATTCGCCGTCCAACCCATGGGCATGGATGTGGCGTGCGTTCTGCCGCGTGTTGTTCAATGCCGCATCGATGTAGAGCAGGTGTGCGGCATCTTCCCGCAGACTGCGTTCCCCTTCCACGAAAAGGCGGCAGCGGCCGAAATCCTCTTGGCCGATGTTGAAGGTCTCAGCGACGGTGGAAACGAACTCCGCCTCCTGCTCGCTCACCTCGTCATTGGACTGGATGAACTCCAGCAAGTGTACAAGCACCACGAACTTCTGGCGCTGGTTCAACTCCTCGTTCACCTGTGTGCAGATCTTGAGGATCTTCACGGAGTTGAGCGAGGTGCGCTTACGTCCGGTGCGGCTTTGGCCACCACTGGCATGGAAGGCTCGCACGAACGCCTGGTAACGGTCCATGTGCATGGCCGCCATTTCCGCGCTGAACTGTTTGCGCAGGAAACGCTCCAAGATGGCCGCATTATCGGGCCGTGCTCCTTCCGCCACGGCATCGCCTTTGGCGATGATGGCGAACAATTGCAATAAGGCCTTGAGTATCTTTTCGCTCATGCGTCCTTCCTTCTGCTCCTTGGGTAGGACCCAAAAAGAGCGCCCCTCTTTACGGGAGGAGCGCTCAAAAGTTCCGGAGGACGGAAAGAAGACCCGCTAGGGCCTGAGATCGCCTACTTCTTGAAACCGATCAACATCACGGCGCAGCCGCTGCCTGCTTTGGAAGGGTCCAGGCCCGCTTCCACTTTCACGTCGATGGTGTTGGTCACGGCCAAGTCCCAGTATGGCGCATTGCCTTGGTCCTTGTTACTGAACAGCATGTTGTTGTCCTTATCCAACACGTTGAAGATCAGCACCCCATCCGTTTCACCGCTGCATGCCGCCACACGATAGGTAGTACCGCCGAAGAGGGTGAGATTGAACTCGGCTTGCTCATCACCTTGCAGCAGCGCCCGGTAGAACTGGCCATCGGGGATGTACTGCGTGGTGATGTGCTTCTCGCAACGATCGGCGATGGCCTGGCAGAGGTCTTGGGACTGAGCGCTGAAAGCACCGGCCAAGGAAAGTATGAGGAGGGTCCTACGCATGTTCAAGCAAGGATCATATTGCGAAGAGCGGCCACTTTCGCCGTGATGGCGCCCAGCTGATCGGCCGGGATCGTAACGGTGCTCGTACTGTTGATGAAGGTGATCTTCTTGGCCGCGTCGGTCACGGGCTCTTGGAAGGTGTAGGAGCTGCTCACGGAATTGAACAGTGCGTTCAGTTCCTTCAGACCTGTAAGGAATGTCGCAGCGGACTTGTCCTTGTCGCTACGTTCAACGAGATCCACCAATGCATTCAACGTATTCTTCTGCTCGCCGATGCGGTTCACCAAGGTCTGGTCCTTTACGGCGGCTGGATCGGAAACTGTGAGGTGGAGGGATTCCAACCAACCACCGGCCAGCACCAATGCGCTCACATCGTCACGTTGGTTGTTCTTCAGGTACTGGTCCGCTGCGCGGAAGGCAGTACCGCTGAACTGGAGCAGACTATCCTCGCTACCCAAGTTGGATTTGAAACGGTCCAGCAATGCGCGGTCGAAGGAGTTCGTGAGTTCGAGCTTGTTGCCCACCTTCTCAATGGCCTGCATGGTGGCCATGGCACGCTGACCGTCCTTATGAACCGTTACATAAGCCATATCAGCGCCATACATACCGAGTACGACGCTCTGGGCCATTTTCCCCACCACGGCATCACCTTTCTCCAGTGGAGCGGTAAGGTCCTTCTGGTACTTGAGGCCGGCCTTGCGGATCGCGAGGGCGGTTTGCACTGGTGAGGGGATGCTGAAGAGTTGGCCGCCCACATTGAGCAGTTCGGTCTCTTTGGGTGTGGTATCCACGGACAGCGTGTCAGCGCCCTTGTTGGCGTCCGTATCGTTGTCCGGGCCTCCACAGGAGACCATGAGCAACCCGAGGGAGAGCCCCAGGGCGATCGTTGTAGTTGTTGGCGCTGCCATGCGTTGCGCAGATTGTGTTCGTTATCCGGGTGTCGAAGGTAGGTGGGTGATCTGGTGAGGGTTGCGGTATGGGTAAGCAGTTTTCAACACACCTCCGGGATAGGCACCGCTCACACCTACCAGCGCAGGATGCGGGAGCCTTTTAGCCCGTACCAAAGCATGAAAAGGTAGCACGGCACCATGATCCAGTAGGCTTGTTGGAACCCGATCGGACTCTCGGCCAATGATCCGTAGAGCTTGGGCAGGATCGCCCCTCCGACAATGGCCATAATAAGTATTGCGCTTCCAGTCGTGGTCTGCGTACCCAAACCAGTGATCGCAAGGGGCCAGATCGCTGGCCAGACCAGGGCGTTGGCCAGACCGAGCAGTGCAATGAACACCACGGTCAGTGGCACGGTGAGCCGAATAATGCTGAAGTTGATGAGGTCCAGGAACGGAATATTGACCGAAAACTCGGCCGGTAGGACCGTCGCAACAACGGTAAGCACCACGCCGAGGATCGCCGACACCATGAGAGCTTTGGATTGGGAGATGAATCGTGGGATGGTGAGGTTACCAATGATATAGGCCACGACCATGGCGATCAATGTCAATGCAGTGAAGTACTTGGTATTCGACAATGGAACGCCCAACGATTCTCCGTAGAGCCCGATGGTCTCACCTGCCATAACCTCGACCCCCACATAGAGGAACAGCGCCACCACACCAAGCACAAGGTGTGGATACGAAAAGACCGTTCGCTTGGGCTTCTCGTCAACGGATCCGTCATGCTCGACCTCCAGATCAGGAAGTGGTGAGAAGCGGACCAACAGTCCCAGCGCGATCAATACACCGGCCATCAAGGCGTAAGGAAGCATCACGCGTTGGGCCAGTTCATCCAAACGGATCGTGCGCGCCGCAGCATCCATCATGGTAAGATCGCTGGTCAGCTTATCCGCATCGGCAAGAATGACGGCGGATAGGATGATCGGAGCCAATACACCGGCCATCTTGTTGCAAATACCCATGATACTGATCCGCGCTGCGGCACTTTCGATCGGCCCAACCACCGTGATGTAAGGATTGCTCGCTGTTTGCAACAAGGCCAGTCCAGTACCGATGATGAATAGTCCCGTCAGGAACAGAACATAGGATCTTGCCATTGCTGCGGGCAGGAACAGGAGCGCTCCCACGGCCATCACCAACAAACCGATCATCATGCCCTTCTTCATCCCGGTGCGCTGCAGGATGTAGGAAGAGGGCAGTGCCAGGAAGAAATAGGAGATGTAGAATGCAACTGGTATCCAAAGGGCTTGGCTGGTAGTGAGTTCACAAGCGATCTTCAAATACAGGATCAGCGTGCCGTTGAGCCAGGTGACGAACCCGAAAATGAAGAATAGTGCGCCAAGGATGACTACAGCCGCCGTGGTGTGCGAGGAACGTGACATGCGGTGAAAGTAGCCGCACCTTCAAATGCACAAAGCGCACCAGTGCCCGCCTCGTAAACAATGCATTGTGGAACGCGACTACTCCCCCAATGACCGCGCACTGCATTTCACGGCAGTGCTGAGGTGATAGCGGTAAGCAACTTGTGCAAGCGCGCTGCGCTCAGTCGTGATGCGAACCTTGGTCACCTTGCTTTAACGTCGCAGGAAATGCCCCTGAAGATCGGAAAGCATGAGTTGGCAGCAGCACCCAAAATAGCCCGCAAGATGACTATCGTCGCCCCCTTGAAAGGGTCCGGGTAAACACAGATGGCTGCATCTGCTGTGTGGAGATGGCCGCGACGGTGGCACAAGGATTCTCCTTATATGTAGAGATGTTCACGGAGTCCTTCTGAACCACGTCCCAACTGAGGTCGGCTGGCAAAGGCGTCTGCTCTTACCAGTTCAGCGCGCGTTTGTAATAGCGCGGGAAACGGATGCTCTTCCGAACCTGCTGGTAATATTTGCTCCACAAAGGCGTGGTAAGGTCGTACGATCCCTTCTCCACCGCGCCTTCCTTTTCTTCGGACTTGGCCTGCTTGCGCTTCATGTGATAAAGACAAGCGGGAACATGAAAATGTTGCCCGCCGTTCCTCGTTCCAAATCGACCTTACGGTCCTACGACATCGACCGTTGGCCCGGTTGGACCACCTTTGTAGACAGTCTTCCTCATCCGTGTTCGTCGATGTGATCCTTCCGCTGGCCGTACCGGGCGCCTTCACCTATGGGGTTCCGGACGGTTTCGAAGACGTCCTGCCGGGCATGCGCGTGGTAGTGCCCTTCGGGCGCGGACGCAAGCTCTACAGCGGTCTTGTTCGCCGCGTGCATGATGAACGGCCACTGCACCGGACAGTTCGTCCGATCCTCTCGATATTGGACGCAACATCAGTGGTGCTCCCGGAGCAACTGGACCTCTGGGACCGCATTGCAACGCACTACCTCTGTTCGCTCGGTGAAGTCATGATCGCCGCCCTGCCTGCCCAACTGGCACTATCCAGCGAAACGCGGCTCGTAGCAGGACCCAATGTTGAAAACGACGCTGTGGACCAAGGCCGTGCAGTGCTGTTGTTGCAAGCCTTGGAGCAGAACAACGTGATCACCTTGGAGCAAGCCGGTGAGTTGTTGGGCCTGAAGGATCCTATGCCCGTGGTGAAGCGCTTGATGGAACGCGGCGCGCTGTTGTTGGAAGAACAACTGAAAGAAGATTGGAAGCCGCGTATGGCGACCTACGTGCGGTTGACATCAGCGAATGCGACAGAAGAAGCGTTGCATAGCTGGTTCGATCGCTTGGAAAAAGCTCCTAAGCAGTTACAGGTCTTGATGCGCTTCGTTGAGATCAGCAGATGCCTGAGCGATGCACCAAAAGAAGTGGAGCGCGCCAAGCTCGTGCATGCCAGCGGTTCTACCACGGCGGTAGTAAAGCAACTGGTGGAGAAGGGTCTTTTCGAATTGTACGAGCGCGAAGTGGGCAGGCCCGACCCAAGCAAACCGCTGCAAGGAATGCCCGACCTCTCAGAGCCGCAACAGAAAGCCCTTGATGAAGTTCGTTCCGCATTCGACCTGCACGATGTGGTGCTTTTACGTGGCGTCACTTCCTCGGGTAAGACGGAGATCTACACCACACTGATCTCCGAGGTTATCGCACGCGACGAACAAGTGCTCTACTTGTTGCCGGAGATAGCATTGACCACACAGATCATCGCGCGCTTGCGACAACGGTTCTCGGATCGCATTGCCGTGTTCCATTCGCGCATGGCGCAACACGAGCGTACGGCACTTTGGATGCGGTGCTTAGGCGATGATCCTCCCGCGATCGTCGTCGGCGCGCGGTCCGCGTTGTTCCTACCCTACACCCATTTGGGACTTGTGGTCGTGGATGAGGAACACGACGCGAGCTACAAGCAACACGATCCCGCGCCACGCTACAATGCACGCGACATGGCCGTGGTATTGGCGGGCCTGCACAATGGCAAGGTGCTCTTGGGTTCCGCCACTCCGAGCATGGAAAGCCAGCACAACGCGCGCACCGGCAAATACGGGCATGTGGAATTGTTGGTCCGTTTCGGCGATGTGCAAATGCCGATCATCACACGCGTGGACCTGCGCGATGCCGCGAAACGCAAACTGATGCGTGGCCATTTCACGCGCACGCTCATCGATGGGATCCAACAAGCGTTGGACCGACGCGAGCAAGTGATCGTATTCCAGAACCGGCGCGGCTACGTACCCGTTTGGCAGTGCGAAACGTGCAGCTGGATACCCGAGTGCGACCAGTGCGACGTAAGCCTTACCTACCACAAGCACCTGCACCAATTGCGCTGCCATTACTGTGGTCGCCATTACCCTCCGCCAACGAGTTGCGGCCACTGCGGAAGTCCGCGCTTGCGCATGTTGGGCTTCGGAACGGAGAAGATCGAAGAGGAACTGGGCGAGTTCTTCCCAACTGCGAAAGTGGCGCGTATGGACCAGGATACCACACGCGGCAAACATGCCTTGGAACGTATCCTCACCGCATTCGGGCAAGGTGCGGTGGACATACTGGTAGGCACACAAATGGTGACCAAGGGACTGGACTTCGACCACGTGAGCACCGTGGGCATCCTGAACGCGGACAACCTGATGCGCTTCCCGGATTTCCGGGCGCATGAGCGGGCGTTCCAACTGATGGCACAGGTAGCAGGGCGCTCGGGTAGGCGTAAGAATGCGGGATCGGTGATCATACAAGCACAGGAAGTACAGCACCCGGTGTTGGACCTGGTGGTGAAGCACGATGTGGACGGTATGTATGAGCGTGAGTTGGAACACCGCCGCGCACATGGCTACCCGCCGTTCACACGGATGGTGCAGTTGACCTTGAAGCACCGCAGCGAAGAACGTGTGGCAGCTACCGCAAGTGCGCTGGCCTTGGCTCTTCAAGAAGGCTTGGGCGACCGCGTTCTTGGGCCGGAGATCCCAGTCGTGTCACGTGTTCGAGACAAGCACTTACGGCGGTTGCTGATCAAGCTCGGTCGCACCAGGCATCATTCGGAAAAAGACTTCGTGCGCGACACCATCGATCGCGTTTTCAGCGATCCGCTGCACTCGGCCGTAATGCTGGTCACGGATGTGGATCCGATGTAACGAAAGCGATCAAGGCTTCCGTGATCATTTTGCGAGCAGAGCCTGCCAGATCCCACTGGATGGCGCCGGTGCCGAAACTGTAATGTGTTGACCAGGGTCGGGAAGCTTGAACACGATCGACCGGGCATGGAGGGAGATGCTACGATCCTTCTCCCCCCGTCGGGCGCCATACTTCACATCGCCCTTGATGGGATGACCGGACGCACTAAGCTGGACGCGGATCTGATGGAAAGCGCCGCCATCGGGGACCACTTCCACCAATGAATAACGTTCGCCGGTAGCTATCGTACTTACCGAAATACGTGCTTGTTTGCCCGATGAAAGACCAGAGCCCACACGGGCTTTATGATGATGCACATCATGTTCGATCACGTGGTCCAAGACCACAGTGCTCATGGCCCCTTCCACAATAGCCCAGTAGGTCTTGGAGATGGTGCGATCGTGGAATTGATCGTTCAAGTGTGCCAAGGCACGGCCCGTGCGCGAGAACAGCACCGCCCCGCTCACAGGTCTGTCCAACCGATGGACCAATCCGATCCCCGGTTCCCGGAGCTGTTCCCGGATCATGGAGAGAAGATCAGGATCGCCGGTTGGATCAGGCTGCACAGGAATACCCGCCGCTTTGTTCACGACCAGGACATCATCATCCTGCCACAGGATCACCAGCGGGATAGGGGCCATCGGAGCGGCCTTCGGATCGTTCACGTCAAGAGCGGATCAATACTGCTCTTCGTTATTCGGGAAATCCTTCGCGCGCACATCCTTGATGTAGCCGGATACAGCACCGGTGATCACCCCATGTAGATCGGCATAACGACGCAGGAACCGCGGATTGAACTCCTGATTGATCCCGAGCATGTCGTGCAGCACCAACACCTGACCATCGACACCGGCTCCCGCTCCGATACCGATCACCGGTATACTCACGCTGGCAGCCACTTCCGCGGCCAGTTTCGCAGGGATCTTTTCCAGCACCAGAGCAAAGCAACCGGCTTCCTCCAGCAACTTGGCGTCGGCGCGGAGGCGATCGGCCTCCTCCTGCTCCTTCGCACGCACCACGTAGGTGCCGAACTTGTAGATGCTCTGCGGAGTGAGTCCCAAATGGCCCATCACCGGGATGCCGGCCGTCAGGATCCGCTGGATCGAGGTGAGCACCTCCTTGCCGCCTTCCAGTTTCACGGCATGGGCACCACTCTCCTTCATGATCCGGATGGCGGAATTAAGGGCTCCTTTCGAATTGCCTTGGTAGGCACCGAAAGGCAGGTCCACCACGATCAGGGCACGCTCGCTGCCGCGAACCACACCGCAGGCATGATAGATCATCTGATCCAGCGTAATGGGCAGCGTGGTCTCGTGACCTGCCATCACGTTACTTGCGCTATCGCCCACCAGGATCACGTCGATGCCCGCCCTATCCACTAAGCGGGCCAACGAGTAGTCGTAGGCCGTGAGCATGGCGATCTTCACGCCGTCCGCTTTCATCTCTTGTAGCACGTGGGTGGTCACACGTTTCACGCTCTTCAAACTGGTGCTCATGCTGTGGATGCCGAACCTCGGCGCTGGCATTGGTGGATAGACCCGAATAACCCTTGGTGCCAAAGCTAAACGCCCTTTCCCGACCATGATCATGTCCAGGCCCGGGATCGGTCCTGCTTTCCGGGGAACGTATACCGCAAGATCGCGGGGCAGCACCGTTGCTCAAAGAATGGTCATAGGTACACAGCCCCGTCTATCTTTGACCACCGCGCACTGGGAACCGTATGAAACACCTCCTTTATCTGTCCATCGCCATCACCACCCTCGCGGGGTGTAGTACGGACCTCGATATCAACGCGCCTTACAAGGACATCACGATCGTGTATGGCTTGCTGAACATGCGCGATTCCGTTCACTATGTGAAGATCAACAAGGCCTTTTTGGGGGAGGGCGATGCGTACGTCTATGCCCAGATCCCCGACTCGAACGAGTGGGGCGACGGTGCCATTTCCACCGCCCGTATCCATCGGTTGGAGAACGGTGAGCGAACCCAATCATTCGACCTCACCCCGACGACGATCACCGATCGGGAACCGGGGATCTTCTATGCGCCCGATCAAAAAGTGTACACCTTCCGGGAGACCTTCACCGACGATATCCTTCAAAACGGTGTTTCTGTGCCCATCTACTTGAACCCGAACTGGGAATATGAACTCGACCTGGTGGTGAAAGGTGAAGCCATCTCTGCGCGCACCACCATCGTGAACGATTTCTCCTTTCAAGCGGCTGATCAGGTTATCAGTAATGCGGTCAACCTCATCAACCCGAACGGGTTCGCCGAGTTCGAACTGAACTGGACCTCCAACCAGGACGGCAAACGCTATGTGGCGGATTACCGTTTCAACTACCGTGAAGTGCGTGGCACCGACACCACAGACCATTCCTTCACGCAGCGACTGGGCACCGACGTCAGTTCTAATTCGAACAGTACCGAGGCTATGAGCACGCTTATGGACGGTGCAGCTTTCTTCAGCACGGTGGCCACGCTCATTGCTGAAGACGCCACGGTGGACAAACGGATCTTCACAGGCATCGACTTCGTTGTCTCCGTAGCAAATGACGAGTTCCACACCTTCCTTACCTTGAGTGAACCCGTCTCCGGGATCATTGAGGACAGGCCCTCCTACTCGAACGTGACCAATGGCTACGGCATTTTTGCCGCGCGCTATGTCAAGACCATATACGGCAAGGCACTGGGGGCGCTCTCGTTGCAAGAGCTTGTCGATGGCAGTCAGACCGCTGATCTGCGCTTCTGTACGAACCATCCCAACGACGCCTTGAGCCCGTACTATTGTCCCTGACGATCTGTCCTTTTGTCAGTCAAAGCCCGCCGGTTCTTGCGGGCTTTGATCGTTCTTGGCAGGTGGTAATAGCTAAGGACTGCATGGCACAATGGTTGACCACGGCGGCAGGAACAATAAGCGAAAGCAGGGACTGGACCAGCTAAGGGTCCCATAACCTCGGACCCCAACAACCAACAACAATGAGCAAGATCATCGGTATCGACTTGGGCACCACGAACAGTTGCGTGTCCGTTATGGAAGGCAATGAGCCCATCGTCATCCCCAACAGCGAGGGAAAACGCACCACGCCGAGCGTAGTGGCCTTCGTGGACGGTGGAGAGCGTAAAGTGGGCGACCCCGCCAAACGCCAAGCCATCACCAACCCGACGAACACCATCTTTTCCATCAAGCGGTTCATGGGCAACACCTATGAGGAGGATGCGAAGGAGATCGCCCGTGTTCCGTACAAAGTGGTGCGCAGCAGCAGCGGGATGCCCCGTGTAGCCATTGGCGACCGCGATTACACCCCGCAGGAGATCAGCGCCATGATCCTGCAAAAGATGAAGAAGACGGCTGAAGACTATCTCGGGACCACGGTCACCGAAGCAGTGATCACCGTCCCTGCCTACTTCAATGACGCACAGCGCCAAGCCACCAAGGAAGCCGGTGAGATCGCCGGTCTGAAAGTGCGCCGCATCATCAACGAGCCTACTGCTGCTGCCCTTGCCTACGGCTTGGACAAGAAGCACATCGACCAGAAGATCGTGGTGTTCGACTGCGGTGGTGGAACCCACGACGTGAGCGTCTTGGAATTGGGCGACGGCGTATTCGAAGTGAAGAGCACCGACGGCGACACGCATTTGGGTGGCGACGATTTCGACCAGGTCATCATCGACTGGTTGGCCGACGAGTTCAAGAATGAGGAGGGATTGGACCTGCGGAAGGACCCCATGGCCCTGCAGCGCTTGAAGGATGCCGCTGAGAAAGCGAAGATCGAACTCAGCTCCACCACGACCAGCGAGATCAATCTCCCGTACATCATGCCTGTGAACGGCATGCCGAAGCACTTGGTGCGTAGCCTCAGCCGCGCCAAATTCGAACAACTTGCCGACAGCCTGATCAAGCGCACCATCGCCCCGTGCGAAAGCGCTTTGAAGAATGCCGGCCTGAAGACCACGGACATCGACGAGATCATTCTTGTGGGCGGTAGCACCCGTATTCCTGCGATCCAGGAGGCCGTAAAGAAGTTCTTCGGCAAAGAGCCTAGCAAAGGTGTGAACCCCGATGAAGTGGTGGCCATTGGCGCCGCCATCCAAGGTGGTGTCCTCTCCGGGGACGTGAAGGACGTGCTCCTGTTGGACGTTACGCCACTTAGCCTCGGCATCGAGACCATGGGTGGTGTAATGACCAAGTTGATCGAGTCCAACACCACGATCCCCACCAAGAAGAGCGAGACCTTCAGCACGGCCAGCGACAGCCAGCCCAGTGTAGAGATCCACGTATTGCAAGGCGAACGCCCCATTGCGTCCGGCAACCGCACCATCGGCCGCTTCCACTTGGACGGTATCCCTCCTGCACCACGCGGAACACCACAGATCGAAGTGACCTTCGACATCGATGCCAACGGTATCTTGCATGTAGGTGCCAAGGACAAGGCCACCGGCAAAGAGCAGAGCATCCGCATCGAAGCCAGCAGCGGCCTGAGCAAGGATGACATCGAGAAGATGAAGAAGGAAGCGGAAGCCAATGCCGACGCCGACAAGATCGTTCGCGAGCGCGTTGACAAGCTGAACCAAGCCGACAGCCTCATTTTCCAGACCGAGAAGCAGCTTGGTGAATTCGGCGACAAGATCCCGGCCGACAAGAAGCAGCCGATCGAAGATGCCCTGGGCAAGCTGAAGACCGCCCACGCTGCTCAGGACATGGCCGGTATCGACAGTGCCATGACCGAACTGAACACTGTGTTCTCCGTCGCAAGCGAAGAAATGTACAAGGCCGCCCAAGAAGCCCAAGCAAGCGGAGCTTCCGGTGGAAGCCAAGCCAACACCTCCACCACGGCAGACGCAGAAGTCACCGATGTGGACTTCGAAGAGGTGAAGGACGATAAGAAATAACCTACTCGCTATAAGTAGAAGCCCCGCGCCGATGATCGGTCGCGGGGCTTCTACGTTCGGTCCGTCTTGCGGATCAGGGCATTCTCATTTCCACGTTTTCATAACCTTCTATTCTCACACTCCCTCTACCGGACCATAGCCACCTTACCTTCCTGATAGTCCTCGTTCCGGGCCACGCCTCCGCTGGCATCGTAGTAGGTCCACGTCCCGATGCGTTGTGTATCCATGCGCGATGGGTTGTAGCGGGCCCTCCCTTGGCACTTCAATGCACCTCCTGGATGGTATTCCTTTTGATCGAACTCGACCTTCTTCTTATCCACTAACTGAAGCAGGCTGATCGGCTTTCCATCTGCCGCGAAAAGATCCATTCGGATAAAGTAAGGTTCAGAACGATGCCGTTCCTCGGCGTAGCGCAAAGCACCGTTCAGGTAATGATCCTCATAGGTGATCGAAACCCCATCGGCATAACGCGCCTCGGAGCGCAACTGGCCATTGGAATGGTAGGTCCGTAACATGCTCTTCACGGCATCCACGGGCTTGAAGTCGCGCTCCAGCTTCCCGTTGGGGTAGTAGTTGCGGTACACCGTCAGTCGGCCTTGGTCATAATACCCCCGGTGCTTTACAACTCCATCGGGGTACTTGTCCTCCACCCAACCGATACAGGCGTGGCCGGAGCAGATACGCACTGAATCCCCGCCCAAAGCCTTGTTCATTGCCTCATAGGCGTAAAGTTCCGGGGATGGATCGTCGCCCAACTCACCAAGTACGTAGTGCTCGTCCTGGAGCAGGACGAGCGTATCGGGTTGAGCCATCAACGTGCTGACAACCAGCACAAATGGCAACGAAATAAACGAACGGAACAGGCCCATGGCCCTGTTGAACGCCAAGTGGTGACGGGTGGTTACGGCCTAGGAATGAACTCTTAGCGAAGGACTGTTCCGGAAATGAGACTCCCGGATGTGTAGTGGCTGCTCAAAGGAATAGATCAATCATTCGTCGATTCGAAAAACAGCTCATCTATAACCCGAAGCATAACCGTAACGACTGCGTACCCATGCCACCTCTGACTGTAAATCAATTGGATAAGTCTACATGTATTCGCAATCGACCCAGCATCGAAGAAAACTGAAGAAGTAGCATTCGTCGGATAATTAAACGTGTTCGGTTGATAATTTAACCCATTCGTCGACAGAATCATTTGACAAGGCGGTTGCAAAGAATGCAACTTGCAGTTCGGAAAACGTAAACCCTTTTCACCATGGAACATTGTACACGATCACTCGGCCACCAAAGGTCCAGAAGCACAGTCGCATGGCGACCCTACTTGATGGTCTTGGTCTTGTTGGCCATCATGCCTCTACAGTCTTTGGCACAGGTCTCGACCTTCAATAGCTCCAATACCTTCTTGGTGCCTCCGGGTGTCAGTCAGGTGACTGTGGAATGCTGGGGCGGGGGCGGACGTGGTGCTACCCAGACCAGTAATGGCGCTGGAGGTGGTGGTGGCGGTGGCGCTTATTCAAGATCAGTGATCCCAGTGATCGAAGGCAACTCGTACACCGTAACCGTCGGTGCTGGGAGCAACTCTGCGTCAGCAGGGGGTGATTCGTGGTTCATCAACGCGACCACGGTTATGGCCAAAGGGGGCAATTCAGTCGCCAATAACACGGCAAGCGGTGCGACCGGTGGAGCAGCAGCTTCGGGCTTTGGTACGGTGAAATTCAGTGGTGGCAATGGAGCGACAGCCGCAACGGATAGCGGAGGCGGCGGTTCCTCTGCGGGGACTGCTGCGAATGGTAATAACGGGGCGGTCACAGCTGGTGGTACAGCACCGGCGGGTGGCGGGAATGGTGGTGCGGGCACTGGATTTGGCAGTGGCACCAACGGCTCCGCACCTGGCGGTGGTGGCGGAGGTGGAAGAAGGTCATTTGGTTTTGGCGGAGGTGCTGGAAATGGCGCTAACGGCCGCGTTGTGCTCACCTATACACCTTGCACGGGTCCAACTGTTTCTGTAACACCCGGATCACCTGCGATCTGCACTGGAGCAAGCGTTGCACTGACGGCTTCCGGGGCATCTGCTGGTTACACATGGGCACCTGGAACGGGCCTGAGTTCCACGACGGGCTCAGTTGTTACTGCCAGTCCTTCCGCAACAACGACGTACACTGTGACTGGTTTGAATACTGGATGTTCCATCCCTGATACACAAACCTTGACCGTAACGGTGACTCCCGCACCCACTGTTCCGGTGATGACACCGACCAGCGCCACGACATGCTCTGGATCACCTGCGGTACTAAGTGCATCTTCGACCACATCGGCAACCATACTCTCCTCTCCGTTCAACAGCACTGGTGGCCCGGCCACACTGAGCATCACAGGAGCGAACAATGCGTCGATCTACCCTTGGAATATCAGTGTCAGCGGGCTGCCTGCCTCCGGTGTCACAGTCGAGTCGGTTACCATCAATGGGGTGACGCATACGTTTCCTGATGACCTGGACATCCTGCTTCAATCTCCCGCTGGCCAAAATGTCATTTTGATGTCGGACGTTGGAGCTGGGGGCGACATCACAGCCCGGACGTACACGTTCATGGACGGTCAAGTCGCGCTCGCAGATGCAGCGACCAACGCAAGCGGAACATACAGCCCGACGAACTTCGCCGGGTCGGGCGATGAAACATGGTCTACGCCGGGTCCTGGGGCTTTGGTACAACCGAGTCCTGCATTGTCCCTATTCACCGGTAATGCGAACGGTACGTGGAGGCTTATGATCCGCGATGATGAGAACGGCGATGGAGGCTCGGTCGGAAGCTGGAGTATTACGTTCAGGATCCCCGCGACCCTCTCCTACGCATGGAGCCCGAATATCGCGCTGAGTGGCACAACGGGACCAAGTGTAACAGCTTCACCTACCAGTACCCAGACATACACGGTCACCGTCTCGCACAGTGCGAACGCTTGCACCCGGACCGGGAACGTGACTGTCACCACCGTGACACCTCCTATCGCAGGCACCAACGGCACGCTGACCACCTGCAGTAATGCAGCGCCTTCCAACCTTTTCGCTCAATTAGGTGGAACACCGAACGGCGGAGGTACATGGAGTGGGCCCAGCGCGGTGAGCGGTGGGTTGTATGATCCATCAACCATGAACCCCGGTGTTTACACGTACCTCGTTTCAGCCCCCCCCTGTACTCCAGCATCGGCGACCGTTACCGTTACCGAGAACACGGCCACTGCGTGGTACGCCGATGACGACGGTGATGGTTTCGGTGATGCAGGAGATATGGTGATGGCGTGTGCCGCCCCAGGCGGATACATCGCTGATAACACGGATTGCGATGACTCGCAAGACCTCTATGCGGATGCAGATGGAGATGGCTTCGGTACAGGCAGCCCTGTAGCCTGCGGTGTTGCGAACAACCTGGACTGTAACGATGCCGCGATCCTCCACGCCGATGTGGATGGTGATGGTTTCGGCGCCGCGGCCAATGCCCCTTGTGGTGTAGCCGACAACAGTGACTGCAACGATAGCCAATTGCTCTACGCGGATGCCGACGGCGATGGCTTCGGTACCGGCGCGCCGGTAGCCTGCGGCGTAGCGGACAACACAGACTGCGATGACAGCCAAATGCTCTATGCCGACACGGATGGAGACGGCTTCGGTGCTGGTGCACCAATAGCCTGTGGCGTTGCCGACAATACCGATTGCAACGACGGACAACTCCAATATGCGGACGGGGATAGTGATGGATTCGGTGCAGGCGCGCTTGTGGCGTGCGGCGTAGCCAGCAACAATGATTGCAACGACACGGAATTCCAGTACGCGGATACCGACGGTGATGGACTCGGTGCAGGTAGTCCGTTGGCGTGCGGTGCAGTGACGAACAACACGGACGATTGCCCCACCGTATTCGGTGTGCAAGGGTCCGCTTGTGATGCGAACCCAGGACCTGGCTTCGCGCTGGGTGCTTTGAACAGCTCTTGCGTATGCGTGATCACACCATGCACGGAGACCATTTCGTTGGAACTGCGTCCAGATGCAGCCAACAGCGACGAAGTGGGCTGGGAGATCGTGGATCAGAACGTGAACACGGTGATCTGCCAAGGCGGATACTTGGACACGGCCTACCCTCCGGGGATCGGTACCCCGATCGTGGAGAACTGCTGCCTGCCTGCCGGTTGCTACCGTCTGCGTGTGTATGACAGCGGTGGCGATGGTTTCGTGAACGGTGGTTACCAACTGCGCGAGCAGTCCGGTACACAACGCCGCATCATCGACAACTTGGGCAACTTCGTCGACTTGGCCGGTGGCCCGCCTGACATCAGCGCTCTTGCCAACACCTTCGAGAACGGTGCCTTCTGCGTGCCGATCGGTGATGTGAAGCCACGCGTCGACCATTGCGACAAGCTGGATTGGGCGAACTACAACTTCATGGTCAGCAGCCGCGACAATGATGTGTTCAATGCCTATGCCCCATCCGCTACCACCACGGGTTACGAGTTCTGGTTCTACGATCCCAATGGTGGCTACAGCTTCCGTCGTTTCCGCTCGCACGCTACCTCCGATGGTATCACTGTTCCGCAGGTCGCCGATCGTGCGTGCCACTTCCAGATCAACCGTTACGTGCCACCAGTTCCGGGCAACCAAGAGCTGAACAAGGAGATCCCGTACAACACCCTGCTGAACGTGCGTATCCGTGCCCGTGTGAACGGTGTGAACAAGCCGTTCGGCCCTGCCTGCTTCTTCAAGATCGACGCCGCGCGTGCAGCTTGCCCATTGGTGAAGCTGCAGGACAATCCAGCGGATGCGAACTTCAGCTGCGTAGCGAGCCGCGTGTTCGGTGGTGCCAACAGCAGCGCGAACAAACTGACGGCCACTGCGCCACAGTTCAACCCGCCGACACCCACTCCAGTGGTGCGTTACCAGTTCCGCTTCCGTGTACCGGGTGAGATCGCCCAGCCCTACGGTTGCATCATCCGTCCGATCCAGACCAGCCCAACGATCTACCTGAACTGGACCACGGGCGTGAAGCTCCGTTGCAACACGCAATACGAAGTGGATGTGCGTGTGAGCCGTAATGGCGGTGCGACATGGTGCGTTGGCGGTGCCACGAACGACCCTGCGGATTGCAACGTCTCTGTTACCCCATGGGGCAAGATCTGCAACCTGAGCGTCACGACCAGCGCGAATTGCAGTAGTCTGACCAGCGGCGGTACGAGCAACTTGGCTCCGGAGACCGTTGGTGGCCTGACGATGTACCCGAATCCGAACAACGGTGAACAAGTAGCCATCAACCTGAGCGCCGTGGAGAACGAGGTGAACACCATCAGCGTGGACATCTACGACCTCACCGGCAAGCGCGTGATCGCGAAAACGATCGCAGTTGCCGACGGCATGGTGAACAGCACCTTGGAACTGAACGGTAACCTGAACAGCGGTGTGTATATGGTGAACATCACCGCCGGTGCGAAGACCTACACCCAGCGTCTGGTGATCCAGAAGTAAGCTGTACAACAAAGAGCGGAAGCCCCGTTCGCCAATTGGCGAACGGGGCTTCCGCATTCAAGGGCTGATGTCCGGATAGAGAAGATACTTCGACCGCACCACGCGAAAGGCATCCAAGCCAGGTTTCCAGGAATCGCGGATCACCTCCTCCTGCATACCGGAAAGGATGTGTTCGCGCAGCGTCGTCCCACCGGCCAGCTTATCGAAGAACGGAGAAAAGAAGGTGGCACTGTCCGGTGCGCTACGGTACATCCCGATCAACCATTGCAAGTTGATCCGCTTCTCCATCCGCGACTGGAAAGCACCGTAATCCTGGAGGTCCATGCCCGAGCATTCCCGGCCCAAATACGGCGGATCCTTCGCCCCGGGCATGGCCTGCGGCGTAAAGCGATAACGTCCGATGGAACAGCCTGGATACCCGATGCATTGGAACGGTTTCTCGGTACCGCGTCCAACACTCACGATGGTGCCCTCGAACAATCCAAGCGATGGATAAAGCCAAATGGAGGCGCCGTTCGGCAGGTTCGGTGAGGGCCGCACCAGGGGAACATACTTGGTATCATGCGTGTACCCGCTGCACGGGATCACCTGCAGATCACATCGCACCCCTCCTTTCAACCACTCCTCGCCGTTGATCATGCCAGCATATTCCCCAATGGTCATACCATGGACAAGCGGCACTGGATGCATTCCCACGAACGACTTGAATTGGGGATCGAGCACCGGTCCGTCCACATAGAATCCATTCGGGTCCGGACGATCCATCACGATCACCTTCTTCTTTTGCTCCGCCGCAGCCTCCATGACATAGTGCAACGTGCTGATATAGGTGTAGAAGCGTACGCCGACGTCCTGGATGTCGAACAGGAGCACATCCACATCCTTCAGTTGCTCGGCCGTTGGTTTCTTGTTGTCGCCATAGAGCGAAGACAAGGGCAATCGGGTAAGGTTATCAACCCCGTTTCGCACATGCTCGCCAGCATCGGCATCGCCGCGGAAACCATGTTCGGGCGCAAAGACCTTGGTTATGTTCACCTTCAACGCAAGCAGGGAATCCACCAAATGTGTGGGACCGATCATGCCCGTTTGGTTGGTGATCACCGCCACACGCTGGCCAACGAGGAGTGGCAGGTACTCGGCGGTCCGTTCAGCACCCATAAGCAGAGGTTCCATTGCGCTGATCGGCGCGGTCTGCAACACTTGTGCCTTCTGCGTTCGCCCGCACGCCGGTAGCAACGCGAAGGCCATCAGGGTGGCCCCTATCTTCGCCACGGACCAACGGTCCATTCCCCTCGTGAGCGTATCGCACTTCATTGCCCGTCGCATTCTACGATCGGAAGACAAGGATCGGACCGATCGATTGTCGCGACCCATCGTTGGCATTGCAGTGCTCGGTATCGTCATCGGCATGGCGGTCATGATCGTCACAGTAGGCATCACCACGGGTTTCCAGCGGGAGGTGCGGACGAAGGTAACCGGCGCCGGTGGGCACTTGCAGATCACCTCTCTGGCGCAGACCGATCCGAAGGAGACACCACGCATTGCGATCGACCAACCGTTCTACCCTTCATTGGACACGGTGCCGGGCGTTGCTCACATTCAGGTCTACGCAACGCGACCTGGGATCATCGAGACCAGCGAGGACATCGAAGGTGTCGTGCTGAAAGGCGTGGGAAAGGACCATGATTGGAGCTTCCTTGCCAAGCATCTCGTAGCTGGGCAACTTCCAGCTATCGGCGATACAGCTCGGCCGATCGACCTGCTACTCTCCCGCTACCTTGGTGAGCGTTTGCGCATTGGCGTGGATGACACGATCACGGTCTATCTAGTGAAGGGGCACGATGACATCCGCCCTCGGAAGTACCGGGTCAGTGGCCTTTATGAGACCGGTTTGGAGCAGTTGGACCACCAGCTGGTCTTCGTGGATATCCAGCACCTGCAACGCTTCGCCCAGTGGGGCTTAAAGGCCGAGCTGATGGTGTATGACACGGTCTCTTTCGAAGGCATCGGCATTGAAGCATTGGCCTATGGGGGCGATCGGACCTACACGTACGATTGGCCCGGGACGGACCTGCATGGCAAAGGCCCGCATTGGATCCACGCAACGGGTGATACCACCATCACTCTGGTGTTGAGCGATGCCGACGGCACGATCCCCGACACGGCGTGGGTGCATATCGAACAAAGCGATGTCCGGGCCGATCGGGCTTGGGCAACGCGGGATCTCGTCGCCATCGAACGCGGCAGCAGCGGCGGCAGCCACACGAAATACTGCGGCGGCTTCGAGGTGGAGTTGGACGACTTCGATGACCTGATGGCCATGGACGACCTGATCTACAGCGAGTATCTTGACGTAGGCCTGCGCTCGTTGAGCGTGCGCGACCGGTTCCCGGAGATCTTCGCCTGGCTGGAACTTCTGGACACGAACGTGATCGTGATCATCATCCTGATGATCATCGTAGCGATCATCAATATGACCTCTGCATTGTTGATCATCATCTTGGAACGCACACCCATGATCGGTGTGTTGAAAACCCTGGGTGCCAGGAACGGTACGATCCGGCGCGTCTTCCTTATCGATGGCGCCTACATCCTCGGCGCAGGAATAGTTCTGGGCGACCTGTTGGGCATCGGTCTTTGCCTGTTGCAGCAGCATTTCGGCATAATGCGCTTACCGATCCAGAGCTACTATGTGGATGCGGTCCCGGTTTCCTTGGATGCAGGCCCGATCCTGTTGTTGAATATCGGGACGCTCGTAGTATGCGTGTTGGCATTGGTGTTGCCCAGTTTGCTGGTCACCCGCATTGCTCCGGCCAAAGCGATCCGGTTCGATTGAACGCGCATTTGATCGTCACGCCGGAAGCCCGCGCGAGCGGGATATCCGGCTTCCCGCGAATGACATTGGGGTGTGGCATTTGTGGGACGCCGGATATGTGCCTTCGGCCCATTCCGGCGTAACGGAGGGAAGCTACCTTCGCGCATCGCCCTGCACATGAAGATCCACGACAATATCCTTTCTACCATCGGCAACACGCCTATGGTCCGTTTGAACAAGATCACCAAGGATGTGGCCGCCACCGTACTGGCCAAGGTGGAGACCTTCAATCCGGGTAACTCCATTAAGGACCGGATGGCCATCAAGATGGTGGAGGATGCGGAGAAGGCCGGCTTGCTGAAACCGGGTAGCACGATCATTGAGGGCACGAGCGGCAACACGGGCATGGGCTTGGCGATCGCGGCGATCATCAAGGGCTACAAATGCATCTTCACCACCACGGACAAGCAGAGCCGCGAGAAGGTGGACATCCTGAGGGCCTTCGGCGCCGAAGTGATCGTATGCCCCACGAACGTTGATCCGGAGGACCCTCGCTCCTACTATTCCGTTTCCTCGCGCTTGGTGAATGAGACTCCGAACAGCTGGAAAGCCAACCAGTACGACAACCCGAGCAACGCCCAAGCGCATTACGAAAGTACCGGACCCGAGATCTGGGACCAGACCGGAGGCAAGGTGGACCACTTGGTAGTGGGCGTCGGAACGGGCGGTACCATCAGCGGAACAGGGAAATTCCTGAAAGAAAAGAACCCCAACCTCAAGATCTGGGGCATTGACACCTACGGTTCCGTTTTCAAGAAGCTGAAGGAGACCGGCATCTTCGACAAGAACGAGATCTACCCGTACATCACCGAAGGCATCGGCGAGGATTTCGTACCACAGAACGTGGACATGGACCTGATCGACCACTTCGAGAAAGTGACCGACCGCGACGCCGCGATCTACACGCGGAAGATCGTGAAGGACGAAGGCATCTTCGTAGGCAACAGCGCAGGTAGCGCTATTGCAGGCTTGCTGCAACTGAAGGACAACTTCAAGAAAGGTGAAGTGGTGGTGGTGATCTTCCACGACCACGGCACGCGCTACGTGGGCAAGATGTTCAACGACGACTGGATGCGTGAACGCGGTTTCCTTGTGGAAGAGAAACCTACTGCAGGCGATCTGCTCAAAGGCAAGGACCTCGCACTTGTAAGCGTGGAAGCGGAGGAGCCCGTGCTGCTCGCCATTGATCGCATGCGCAAGCACAACATCGACCAACTGCCGGTGATGGAAGGCGGCAAGCCTGTGGGCACGATCACCGATGCGAGGTTGTTCGATGCGATCCTGGAAGACGCCGAGGTGCGGCACCAGAAAGTGCGCGTAGTTATGGGACCTTCGTTGCCCGTGATGGAGCCTGAAGCAACACTGGCGGAGATCGCAAAGAAGCTCGGCAATGGAAGTCAGGCCGTGCTGGTGAAGATGAAGGAGGGCTTCGGGATCATTACGAAGCAGGATATCATTGGGAAGTTGAAGTAGGTCTCGTGCCGAATGAGCGACCCAGGGGATGCTATTCAAGGAATTTGGACCTTGTTGGATATGCTCGGAAGTCTGGTGAGGAGGACCTTTCCAGGGGACCGAACAACCCTGCCTGAAGAATGGCGCTCGCGTGACAACGGTTGGTTGGGATTGGCCACGTTGATCCTGGTCATCATAGGTGGGTTTTTGGTTTGGGCTTTCATAGTGATCTGAACGATGCCCCAAACCACCGACCAAATGCACCGCACAGTTCAGGTGCCGTCACATCCCCAGCGCATCATTTCCCTCGTCCCTTCCCAGACCGAACTGCTCTACGACCTGGGCCTGGGCGAACGGGTGGTCGGTATCACCAAGTTCTGCATCCATCCGGAAACGTGGTTCAAGACCAAGCACCGCATAGGCGGCACCAAGAAGGTGGACATGGATAAGATCCGGGCCTTGAAACCGGACCTGATCATCGGGAACAAGGAAGAGAACGACCGAAAGGACATCGAGACCTTGGCCAAGGAAATCCCCGTGTGGATGAGCGATGTACGCGATTTGCGTGATGCGGCACACATGATCACGGCCATTGGCGAGGTCACTGGAACGAAAGAAAAGGCGAACGAGATCCTTGGCGGCATCGCGCAAGCCTTCGATGCCTTGGTACCGAGAGAAGAACCGCTGACGGTGGCCTATCTGATCTGGCAAGAGCCGTTCATGGTCGCTGGCCACGGCACGTTCGTCAACGACATGCTCTTCCGTTGCGGCCTGATCAACGTCTTCGATGAAGGCGATGCCCGCTATCCGCAGATCACCCCCCAGGAACTGGCGGAATCGGACCCGGACATCATCCTGCTCTCCTCGGAGCCGTACCCCTTCAAGGAAAAGCACATCGCCGACATCAACATGATCTGCCCGGGAACGCCGGTCCGGATCGTGGATGGGGAGCTGTTCAGCTGGTACGGAAGCCGCTTGTTGCAGGCGCCGGGATACTTCAGCGGCCTATCCCTCGTTTGAGCGGCGGTCACGGGCGACGCTTGCGGCTACTTTTGCGTTGGCCGTTCCACCCATGCTGCGCGCTGCGATCACCCTTCTTCTGCTCGCGAGCTTATCCACCTCGTCCGCGCAACGCGTGGGGTTGGTGATGAGCGGTGGCGGCGCGGTGGGCATGACGCACATCGGCGTGATGAAAGCCTTGGAGGAGAACGGGATCCCGATCGACTACATCACGGGAAGTAGCATGGGCGCCTTGGTCGGTGCTATGTACGCCGCCGGTTGGTCTCCGGTGCAGATCGACTCCCTATTCCGCACCGAGGAGTTCCGTATCATGGCCGACGGCGGCATAGAACCGCGCTACCAGTACTACTTCAAGCAGGATGTCCCGGACGCCTCACTGATCAGCCTGAAGCTGGACTTGGACACCATGCTCCAGTATTCGCTGCCCACCAACCTGCGAAAACCGGCGTTGATCGACTACGAACAGATGCGCAGCTACGGGCCGGTCTCGGCATTGGCGGGCTACAACATGGACAGCCTGTTCGTCCCCTATCGTTGCGTGGCGTCGGACATTACGGACCAGCGCTCAGTGGTCTTCAGCAAGGGCGACCTTGCCCAAGCCGTCCGGGCCAGCATGAGCTACCCCTTCTACTTCAAGCCGATCCGTGTGGATGGTCATTTGATGATGGACGGTGGCCTCTACAACAACTTCCCGAGCAACGTGATGTACACTGATTTCCTGCCGGATTTCATTGTGGGCAGCAACGTCTCCTACAACTCGCCACCACCGAGCGAGGACGATCTCGTGAGCCAGTTGCGGGCCATGATGCAAGAGCGCACGGACTACAGCATAGAATGTGAGCATGGGGTCATCATCGAACCACAAACCTCGACTTCTTTGTTCGACTTTTCCGATCCGGGTGTTGCCATTGCTGACGGCTATGCAGCCGCCGTGGCGAAGATGCCGGAGATCCTGGCGCAGGTAAAGCGACGCATCAGCCCGGACGAAATGCAAGCCCGTCGACAAACGTACCGCGCGCGCTTGCCCAAGATGACCTTCGGCGAACTCCGCATCCATGGGCTCACACGCGCCCAGACCCGCTTCGTTGAGCAGAGCTTGGATAGGCGTGGCCAAGTGCTGGACGCCGACAACCTGAAGCCGAAGTACTTCCGCCTAGTTGCCGATCGGAATATCGCGATGCTCTATCCCAAAGCAGTGTATGTCTCCGAGCGCAAGCAATTCGATCTGGACTTGTACGTGAAGACCGAGAAAGACTTGGAAGTACGCTTCGGTGGAATGTTCTCATCCCGCCCGATAAACACGGGTATGGTGGGACTTCGCTACAACCTCTTCGGCCGCACTTCAGCGCACGTGGAAGGCATCTCCTACTTCGGCAAGTTCTATGCTGGGGGGCAATTGAAGCTGCGGGCCTATCTCTCCACTAAAGCACCGATCTATCTCGAGCCGCTCTTTGCCCTTCACCGGTGGGATTACTTCCGAAGCTTCAGCACCTTTTTCGATGAAGTGAAGCCTTCGTTCATTGTGACACGTGAGGCATGGGGCGGCATGAACGTGGGTATGGGAATGGGCAACAAAGGCCTTTTGCGCCTTGATGCCAAGTATGGCGAAACACGGGACCGATATTACCAGAGCGCGGAATTCACCGGGCAGGATACGGCCGATGCGACCACCTTCAAGCAATTCACAACGGGCCTTCTGGTAGAGCGGAACTCACTGAACCGAAAGCAACACCCTAATGCTGGCGAGTCCTTGATGGCTTCGCTGCGGTATGTGCAAGGCGAAGAGGTCACCGTACCAGGTTCGACCGGTCAGGGTGCGGATCAGAACTACAAGGCCGAACATGACTGGATCATGGCGAAGGTCACATTGGACCAATACTTCCTGCCGCGTGGGATCTTCAAGTTCGGATTCTTGGCCGAGGGAATGTTCAGCACTATGCCGGTGTTCCAGAACTATACGGCAACGATCATTCGTTCACCTGCGTTCCAGCCCACCCCTGAAAGTCGTACATATTTCATGGAGCAGTTCCGTGCACCGAAATACCTCGCGGGCGGTATACGTATGATCGTCGCGGTCGCCCGCAACAAATTCGACCTCCGGCTGGAGGCCCACATGTTCCAACCCTACGAGCCTTTCGTCCGTGGTGCTGACGGTTCACCACAACGCGCGGCCGCATTCACCAAGCGATACTACCTCGGCTCCGGGTCCATGATCTACCAAAGCCCACTAGGGCCGGTCTGGTTCAACCTCAGCTATTTCGATGGCGTGAAAGATCCTTGGGCATGGAGCTTGAATTTCGGTTACATCCTGTTCAACCAGAAGATCCACGAGTAGATCGATGATCGACCACGCCTTCCTTGATCGCTATGAAACAGCGGCCGGTGAACTTGAACGACTACCCGTGGAACAACGCGCTGGTCTCGTGCCAACTTGGACCGCCGTGGACGAATTGCTCCAGGACCTGCACATGATCAAGCATGGCTACACCACGGACGGTTACGAGAAGCATGTGGAAAGGCAATTGAAAGACCTGTGCGCTGATGAGAGCGTGGCGGAAAGGCTGAAGCAGTTGAGGTTGTGAGCGCATCTTCCCTTTGGACATTCATTGATAAGGAATGGAATTGTGAGCAAATTCCAAGCGCCGACCGAGCACGTCCATTTGATATATCCATATAGCCGATGTGCTATCCCTTCCAGCCTTTGCTGGATGACCGCCATGAATGACGAAGACCCTCCGACTGGGAGGGCCTACGCAACAATGTCCTTTGGCACTTACGCCTGCGCCGTCGGCCCCCCGAAATTCATCGGGATCTCCGGCATTTCCGTTTCGCGGATCTGGCCGTGGACTTGTTCGAACTTCTGGATGTTATCGGCCAAAGCACGCATGAGTCGTTTGGCGTGTTGGGGCGTGACCAGCACGCGGGCTTTCACCTTCGCCTTGGGCACACCGGGCATTACGCGCACGAAATCAACTACGAACTCCGAGTTGCTGTGTGTGATGATGGCGAGGTTGCTATAGATCCCATCGGCCACTTCCTCACTGATCTCGATATTGAGCTGGTTGGCGGGGCGGGGTTGTTCTTTCTGATCGGCCATGTTCGGTTTTGATAGGAACGCGTAGGGCGCGACCCCGGAGCTTCATCCGGGGCTCGCGCCCCTACATCGTTCGTTGCATCAATCGTTCACCTCTTCGGTAGTCACGTTCTCTGCCAACATGCGGGCGTATTCGTCCTTGTTGGCCACGATGGTCTTCAGGTAGGCACGGGCACCGGTACCGGCAGGGATCAAGTGACCTACGATCACGTTCTCCTTCAGTCCGTTCAGGTGGTCCTCCTTCGCGTTCACAGCAGCTTCGTTCAACACCTTAGTGGTCTCCTGGAAGGAAGCCGCCGAGATGAAGCTCTCCGTCTGCAGTGAGGCGCGGGTGATCCCTTGCAGCATGGTGCGCGCCGTAGCAGGATTGGCTGGACGAGCTTCCACCACCTTCTGGTCCTTGCGCTTCAGTCCGCTGTTCTCATCGCGCAGTTTGCGCATGGTCACGATCTGGCCCACTTTCATAGTAGGGCTATCACCGCCCTCGGTAACCACCATCTTATCGTACACATGGTCGTTCTCTTCCATGAATTCGATCTTGTTCACGCTCTGCTTCTCCAAGAAACGGGTGTCACCTGGATCTTCGATCTCCACCTTGCGCATCATCTGGCGCACGATCACCTCGAAGTGCTTGTCGTTGATCTTCACACCCTGCATACGGTACACCTCCTGGACCTCGTCCACCAAGTATTCCTGCACGCGGGTCGGGCCTTGGATATCCAAGATGTCACCAGGGGCGATGGAACCATCGCTCAGTGGTGCACCGGCCTTGATGAAGTCGTTCTCTTGCACCAGAATGTGCTTGCTCAACGGCACGAGGTAGAATTTCTTCTCACCAGTGCGGCTTTCCACGATGATCTCGCGGTTACCACGCTTGATCTTGCCGTAGGAGATAATACCGTCGATCTCGCTCACCACAGCAGGGTTGCTCGGGTTGCGCGCTTCGAAAAGCTCGGTCACGCGGGGCAGACCACCGGTGATGTCACCACCCTTGCCGGAGCTACGGGGGATCTTCACCATGATGTCACCAGCGTCGATCTTTGCACCTTCGCTAACAACGATGTGGGCCCCTACGGGCAGGCTGTAGCTTTTCAGCTCTTCCTTGCCTTTCGGGTCCATGATCTTGATGGTCGGGTTCTTCCGCTTGTCGCGGCTTTCCACGATCACCTTCTCAGCGAAACCAGTTTGTTCGTCGATCTCTTCACGGTAGGTCGCGTTCTCTTCGATGCTCTCGAACTCCACCTTACCGGAGAGTTCGGAGATGATCACCGCGTTGTAGGCGTCCCAGATACAGATCAAGTCGTTCTTCTTGATCGACTTTCCGCCTTGGTTGTACATCATGGCACCGTATGGGATGTTGCTCGTGGTGAGCACGATACCGGTGTTGGCGTCAACAATGCGCATCTCGGTACTACGGCTGATGACCACTTCGACGTTCTCGCCTTTACGGTCCTTCTTCTTCACCGTACGTAGCTCATCGATCTCTAGGATCCCGTCATACTTGGCGCGGATCTCACTTTCCTCGGTGATCTTGCCCGCCACACCACCCACGTGGAAGGTACGGAGGGTCAGCTGTGTACCTGGCTCACCGATGGACTGTGCCGCAATGACGCCGACGGCCTCACCCATTTGGACCAGACGTCCCGTTGCCAAGTTGCGACCGTAGCACTTCACGCAAACGCCTTGCTTCTGTTCGCAGGTGAGAACGCTGCGGATCTCCACTTCTTCGATCGGACTACCGGCGATCTTCTTTGCGGTATCCTCATTGATCGGATCACCGCTGGACACGAGCAATTCGCCCGTTTGCGGATGGTATACGTCATGCACCGCAGTGCGGCCAAGCACGCGGTCGTAGAGGCTCTCGACCACCTCCTCGTTCTTCTTCAATGCCGTAGCCACCAAGCCGCGCAACGTGCCGCAATCCTCGGTGGTGATCACCACATCCTGCGCCACGTCCACGAGACGGCGTGTCAGGTAACCCGCATCGGCGGTCTTCAGAGCCGTATCGGCCAGACCTTTACGAGCACCGTGGGTGGAGATGAAGTACTCCAAGATGGACAAGCCCTCTTTGAAGTTCGAAAGGATCGGGTTCTCGATGATGTCCTGACCTCCACCACCGCCGCTTTTCTGCGGTTTGGCCATCAGACCACGCATCCCGCTGAGCTGACGGATCTGCTCTTTGGAACCGCGGGCACCGGAATCCATCATCATGTAGATGGAGTTGAAGCCCTGCTTGTCCTTCTTGATGTGCTCCATCAAGGTGTGTGTCACCTTGCTGTTGGTGTGGGTCCAGATGTCGATCGTCTGGTTGTAGCGTTCATTGTTGGTGATCAGGCCCATATTGTAGTTGCCCGTCACTTCATCCACCTCTTTCTGGGCGGCCTTCACCAACTTCTCCTTCGACTCAGGAATGACCACGTCATCCAAGTTGAAGCTTAGTCCACCTTGGAAGGCGCTCATGAAGCCGAGATCCTTGATGTCGTCCAAGAACTGCGCAGCGCGCGCAGTGCCGGTCTCCTTCACGACCATACCGATGATATCACGTAGTGCCTTTTTGGTGAGCACTTCGTTGATGAAGCCCACTTCCTTCGGCACTACCTCGTTGAAGAGGGTACGGCCGCAAGTAGTCTCGATGATCTGGGTCTTCCCGTTGATATCGCTCCAGCGCAGTTTGATGTGCGTATGCAGATCGAGCATGCCTTCGTTCAAGGCGATGATCACTTCCTCAGGGCTGTAGAAAGTACGGCCTTCGCCCTTCATCGTCCTTTCAGCATCCGTCTTACGGCCTTTGGTGATGTAGTACAGACCGAGCACCATGTCCTGACTAGGTACCGCGATAGGCGCGCCGTTGGCAGGGTTCAGGATGTTGTGGCTGGCCAGCATCAACAGTTGCGCTTCCAGGATAGCAGCGTTACCAAGGGGCACGTGTACGGCCATTTGGTCACCGTCGAAGTCAGCGTTGAACGCGGTACAAACGAGCGGGTGCAACTGGATCGCCTTGCCTTCGATCAGCTTGGGCTGGAATGCTTGGATACCCAGACGGTGCAGTGTTGGTGCACGGTTGAGGAGCACAGGGTGGCCCTTCAACACGTTCTCCAAGATATCCCACACCACGGGCTCCTTCTTGTCCACGATCTTCTTCGCGCTCTTCACCGTTTTCACGATACCCCGCTCGATGAGCTTACGGATGATGAACGGCTTGAAGAGCTCGGCGGCCATATCCTTGGGCAGTCCGCACTCGTGCAATTTCATTTCAGGTCCTACGACGATCACGGAACGTGCGCTGTAGTCCACACGCTTACCGAGCAGGTTCTGGCGGAAGCGGCCCTGCTTGCCCTTGAGCGAATCGCTCAACGACTTCAGCGGACGATTGCTCTCGCTCTTTACTGCGCTGCTCTTGCGGCTGTTGTCGAACAAGCTGTCGACAGCCTCTTGGAGCATGCGCTTCTCGTTGCGCAGGATCACCTCGGGTGCCTTGATCTCCATCAATCGCTTCAAGCGGTTGTTGCGGATGATCACACGGCGGTAGAGGTCGTTCAAGTCACTGGTCGCGAATCGGCCACCGTCCAACGGCACCAATGGGCGCAGTTCGGGTGGGATCACCGGCACCACCTTGATGATCATCCACTCGGGGTTGTTGCTCCGGCGGCTGATGGCATCACGGAAAGCTTCCACGACGTTCAGTCGCTTCAGGGCTTCGTTCTTGCGCTGCTGACTGGTCTCGGTATTCGCCTTGTGGCGCAGATCATAGCTCAGGCCATCGAGGTCCAGACGCTTCAGCAGATCGTGCAAAGCATCGGCACCCATTTTGGCGATGAACTTGTTCGGATCGTTCTCGTCAAGGTGTTGGTTCTCCTTGCCCAAGACCTCTAGGATGTCCAAATACTCTTCTTCCGTGAGGAAGTCGAGGTATTGTACCGGGTTGCCCTCCTTGTTCAGGGCGGTACCGGCTTGGATCACCACGTAGCGCTCGTAGTAGATGATCTGGTCCAACTTCTTTGTAGGCAGGCCCAACAGGTAACCGATCTTGTTCGGCAGACTGCGGAAATACCAGATGTGGGCAACGGGCACCACCAACTGGATGTGGCCCATTCGCTCACGACGCACCTTCTTCTCGGTCACTTCGACACCACAGCGGTCGCACACGATCCCTTTGTAGCGGATACGCTTGTACTTGCCGCAATGGCATTCGAAATCCTTCACTGGACCGAAGATGCGCTCGCAGAAAAGACCATCGCGCTCAGGCTTATAAGTGCGGTAGTTGATCGTCTCCGGCTTGATCACTTCACCATGGCTGCGCTCGAGGATGAGCTCGGGGCTGGCCAGGCTGATAACGATCTTGCTGAAGTTACTGTTCAGCTTCACTTCCTTCTTCATGTTCTCGCGTTGCTTGCTTCCGTTCGACGTTCAGATGCTCTCCGAGTGGATCACTCGAGGGAAACGTTCAGTGCCAGGCCACGGAGTTCGTGGAGCAGCACGTTGAACGATTCCGGGATACCAGGCTGTGGCATGGGATCCCCTTTCACAATGGCCTCGTAGGCCTTGGCGCGACCGATCACGTCATCGCTCTTCACGGTGAGGATCTCCTGCAGGATATTGGCGGCACCAAAGGCCTCCAACGCCCACACTTCCATTTCACCGAAACGCTGACCACCGAACTGTGCCTTACCACCCAGCGGTTGCTGTGTGATCAAGCTGTAGGGTCCGATCGAACGGGCGTGCATCTTGTCATCGACCATGTGGGCCAGCTTGATCATGTAGATCACGCCAACTGTCGCCGGTTGGTCGAAACGGACACCTGTACCGCCGTCGTAGAGATAGGTCTTGCCGTTGCGTGGCACACCTGCCTCGTCGGTCTGTTCGTTGATCTGGTCGTGCGTGGCACCATCGAAGATCGGCGTGGCGTATTTGCGGCCAAGTCGCTTACCGGCCCAGCCCAGTACGGTCTCATAGATCTGTCCAAGGTTCATGCGGGAAGGCACACCTAGCGGATTCAACACGATGTCCACCGGACTTCCGTCGTCCATATATGGCATGTCCGCATCGCGCACGATACGCGCTACGATACCCTTGTTACCGTGTCGGCCGGCCATCTTGTCGCCCACCGTCAGCTTTCGCTTGGCGGCTACGTATACCTTGGCCAGTTTCACGATACCGGTAGGCAGTTCGTCGCCGATGCTCACTTGGAACTTCTTGCGCTTGTACACACCGCTTACGTCGCTGTAACGGATGTTGTAGTTGTGGATGAGCTGGCGTACCAGTTCGTTGGTCTTCTTGTCCGCTGTCCACTCGGTGGGGTCCACGGTAATGAAGTCCACGGCCTGCAAGACCTTGGGGCTGAACTTCACGCCCTTCTTGATCTGCTCTTCCTTGTACTTGTTGAAGACGCCGTTGCTGGACTGAGCGTTCAAGAGCTTCATCATCTTGTCGATGAGCTCGTTCTTCAAGGTGCCGAGTTCCTTGTCCTGCTCCTTGTCGATCTGATCGAGCACACCCTTCTCGTTGCCCTTGGTCTTCTTGTCCTTCACAGCACGGCTGAAGAGCTTCTTGTCGATCACCACGCCCTTTGTGCTCGGCGGAGCTTTCAACGAAGCATCCTTCACATCACCGGCCTTGTCGCCGAAGATGGCGCGAAGGAGTTTCTCTTCCGGTGAAGGGTCGGTCTCCCCTTTCGGCGTGATCTTGCCGATGAGGATATCGCCCTCCTTGATCTCCGCACCGATGCGGATCAAGCCATGCTCGTCGAGGTCCTTGGTGGCCTCTTCGCTCACGTTCGGGATATCGGCGGTGAGTTCTTCCAAGCCACGCTTGGTGTCGCGCACCTCCATGATGTACTCATCGATGTGGATCGAGGTGAAGATGTCCTCACTGGCCACACGCTCACTGATCACGATGGCATCCTCGAAGTTGTAACCCTTCCATGGCATGAAGGCCACTTGCAGGTTACGACCGATAGCGAGTTCGCCATCCTGCGTGCCGTACCCTTCGCAGAGGGTCTGGCCCAAGGTCACCTTCTCGCCCTTGCGCACCAATGGGCGTAGGTTCATGCAAGTGCTTTGGTTCGTCTTCAGGAACTTGGTGAGCTTGTACTCCTTCTCGTCGCCATCAAAACTTACGGTGCGCTCGTCCTCCGTGCGCTTGTAGTCTATCACGATGCGATCACTGTCCACGCTCTTCACCACACCCTCTCCTTCTGCCACCAAGAGGACGCGGCTGTCGCGTGCTACGAGTTCTTCCAGACCGGTACCCACGATCGGCGCCTCTGGACGCAACAGCGGCACGGCCTGACGCATCATGTTCGAGCCCATGAGCGCACGGTTGGCGTCATTGTGCTCCAGGAACGGGATCAACGACGCCGCGATCGAAGCGATCTGGTTCGGACCGACGTCCATCAAGTGGAGCTCCTTAGGCTCCACCACCGGAAAGTCGCCCATCAAACGTGCTTTCACACGGCTTGTGGTGAATTCGCCTTTGTCGTTGATGATGGCGTTCGCTTGTGCGATCATCAGGTTATCCTCTTCCTCTGCGCTGAGGTAAGTGATATCACCCTTCATGTCGACCTTGCCGTCCTTCACGGAACGATAAGGTGTCTCAATGAAGCCGAGGCTGTTGATCTTGCTGTACACGCAGAGGCTGCTGATCAGACCGATGTTCGGTCCTTCAGGGGTCTCGATGGTACAGAGACGGCCATAGTGGGTGTAGTGAACGTCACGCACTTCGAAACCAGCACGCTCACGGCTCAGACCTCCGGGTCCAAGCGCCGACATGCGGCGCTTGTGGGTTATTTCGCTGAGTGGGTTCGTTTGGTCCATGAACTGGCTCAACTGGTTCGTTCCGAAGAACGAGTTGATCACCGAGCTCAAGGTCTTGGCATTGATCAGATCGGTTGGTGTGAACACCTCGTTATCACGCACGTTCATGCGCTCGCGGATGGTGCGGGCCATGCGGGCCAAGCCTACGCCGAACTGCGCGTGCAACTGCTCGCCTACGGTGCGGACGCGACGATTGCTCAAGTGGTCGATGTCATCCACATCGGCCTTCACGTTCACCAGTTCGATCAAGTACTTGATGATGAAGATGATGTCCTCCTTGGTCAACACCCTCACGCTCAGCTCGCTTTGTAGACCGAGCTTCTTGTTGATCCGATAACGACCCACCTCACCGAGATCGTACCGCTGCTCGCTGAAGAACAGTTTATCGATCACACCACGGGCTGTTTCCAGATCGGGTGGTTCTGCGTTCCGCAACTGGCGGTAGATCACCTCGACAGCCTCCTTCTCGGAGTTCGAGGTATCCTTCTGCAGGGTGTTATAGATCAGCGCGTAGTCGGCTGCGTTGATACCTGCCTTGTGCAGGATGATCGTCTTCGCACCGCTCTCCACGATCTGGTCCACGTGGATGTCCTCGATCACCGTTTCGCGATCGATCAGGACCTCATTACGCTCGATGGAAACAACTTCACCGGTGTCTTCGTCCACGAAGTCCTCAACCCAGCTCTTCAGCACGCGGGCAGCAAGCTTCCGACCCACGGCCTCTTTCATGTTGGCCTTGGTCACCTTCACCTCGTCGGCTAGACCGAAGATCTCAAGGATCTGCTTGTCGCTTTCGAAACCGATAGCACGCAACAGCGTGGTCACCGGTAACTTCTTCTTACGATCGATGTACGCGTACATCACACCGTTGATGTCCGTTGCAAATTCTATCCAAGACCCCTTGAACGGGATAACACGGGCGCTGTACAATTTGGTCCCGTTAGCGTGGCGGCTCTGGCCGAAGAACACACCCGGAGACCGATGCAACTGGCTCACGACCACACGTTCAGCTCCGTTCACTACGAACGATCCTTTCGGGGTCATGTAGGGGATCTGCCCCAAGTACACATCCTGCACGATGGTCTCGAAATCTTCGTGCTCAGGATCCGTGCAATACAATTTCAGCTTTGCCTTCAAGGGCACGCTGTATGTCAAACCACGCTCGATGCACTCATCGATGCTGTAGCGCGGAGGGTCGATGAAATAGTCGAGGAACTCAAGTACGAATTGGTTCCGGGTATCCGTGATGGGAAAATTCTCCGAGAACACCTTGAACAGCCCTTCGGTGTCGCGGTGTTCGGGGAGGGTCTCGATCTGAAAGAACTCCTCGAAGCTCTTCAGCTGGATATCGAGAAAGTCGGGGTAGTCGATCGACAACGGGCTGGAGCCGAAGTCGATGCGTTTGCTTTTCTTGGAACTGGTCTTCGCCTGGGCCATGTGTGCGATTATGAAGAACGGAAGACGACCGTATGAACAACGGATCCCTAACTGCTTGACCGGCCTCCCCTACCTGGATCAAGGTATGGGGAGAGCGTATTGGATGCCCGGTAAGGGGCGGCTCTCACAAGACAGCCGGAAAGGCCCGCATTGGGGCCTCTCCGTGCTGCTGTGATGCGAGCGAGGTCAGGATCTTACTTGACCTCAACGTCCGCGCCGGCTTCCGTCAGTTGCTGCTTCAGGCTCTCAGCGTCCTCTTTGGACACACCTTCCTTAAGCGGCTTTGGAGCGCCGTCAACAAGATCTTTCGCTTCTTTCAGTCCCAGACCGGTGAGTTCCTTCACCAGTTTCACGACTGCCAGTTTATTCTGGCCACCGTGCTTCAGGATCACGTCGAAGCTGGTCTTTGCTTCAGCAACCTCGCCACCACCCGCTGCTGGGCCTGCGATAGCAACTGCTGCTGCTGCTGGTTCGATCTTGTATTCGTCTTTCAAGTAGGTCGCCAATTCGTTCACCTCTTTAACGGTGAGGTTAACAAGCTGGTCGCCCAGGGATTTGATGTCTGCCATCTTACGGGTTTGTTACAGGGTTGGGAAGTCGATTGGAAGTGCGTAACGCGTTTAGTTGGGGCGGCAAATTTGCCGCCCTTACGATCTCTTTATGCCGCTCTCTCTTGGAGCGTTTTGACCAAGCCGGCGATCTTCTGCCCACCGCTGCCTTGGAGGCCGCTGATGACGTTCTTCATCGGGCTTTGGAGCAGACCGATGATCTCGCCGATGAGTTCCTCCTTGCCTTTGAGGTTGCTCAACATCACAAGTTGGTCATCACCAACGAAGATCGCTTCATCGATCCAAGCGCTTTTAAGCACGGGCTTGGTGTCCTTCTTGCGGAAGTCCTTGATCATTTTCGCCGGCGCATTGCCCTTGTCGGCGAACAGCACTGAGGTCTGTCCTTTCAGCGTTGCGATAATGCCGCTGTAGTCCTTCCCTTCGATGCGTTCCATGGCCTTCTGCAGGAGGGTGTTCTTCACCACCTTCATGCGGATGCCGTTCTTGTAGCATGCACGACGCAGACCACTGGTGGCCTCGGCGCTCATGCTCGTGGTATCGGTGAGATAGAGCACGTTGGTGGCCTTGATCTCCTCTACCAGGACATCGATGGCCTTGTTCTTTTCGATACGGGTTGCCATGGGTTCTTTTGTTGGGGCGCGAGATCTCGCGCCCTTACTGGTTTATCCGACCGCCACCGTGCGGGTATCGACCTGCACGCCGGGGCTCATGGTGCTACTGATGCTGATGCTCTTGATATAGGCTCCTTTGGCGGTACTGGGCTTCAGCTTCACCAAGGTCAGCAGGATCTCGTGGGCGTTCTCGCTAAGTTTCGCTGCGTCGAAGGAGGCTTTGCCGATCACAGCGTGGATGATACCGGCCTTGTCCACCTTGAAGTCGATCTTACCGGCTTTCACCTCTTTCACGGCCTTGGCCACGTCCATGGTCACGGTACCGGTCTTGGGGTTCGGCATCAGGCCGCGAGGTCCGAGCACACGGCCCAAAGCACCCACTTTGGCCATCACGGCCGGCGTGCAGATGATCACATCAACACTGGTCCAGCCGCCTTTTATCTTCTCGATGTACTCGTCCAGACCGGCCATATCGGCGCCAGCTGCGAGGGCTTCCTCACACTTGGCGGGATCGGCCAGTACGAGCACGTTCACGGTGCGGCCGGTGCCGTGTGGCAGGCTCACAACGCCACGCACCATTTCGGTGCTTTTCTTGGGGTCCACGCCCAACCGAACGGCGATATCCACCGTAGCGTCGAACTTCGTGGTGCTCACCTGCTTCACGATCTGGGTCGCTTCCTGCAGGGTGTAGATCTTGGTGGTGTCGAACTTGGTCAACGCCGCCTTGCGCTTTTTGGTAATGGTGCTCATGGGGGCGAGGATCAGAATGGTTTGGTACCAGAAACAGTAACACCCATGCTGCGGGCCGTGCCAGCCACCATGCTCATGGCGCTTTCCACGGAGAAACAGTTCAGGTCGGGCATTTTGTCCTCGGCGATCGCCTTGACCTGCTCCCAAGTGATGCTTCCTACTTTCTGGCTGTGTGGAACACCGCTACCGCCCTTGATCTTGGCGGCTTCCACGATCTGCACGGCGGCAGGTGGGGTCTTAATAACGAAGTCGAACGACTTGTCCGCGTAGACCGTTATCACGGCCGGCAGTACTTTGCCGGGTTTGTCCTGCGTGCGAGCGTTGAACTGCTTGCAGAACTCCATAATGTTCACGCCTTTGGCACCCAATGCGGGTCCAACGGGGGGCGACGGGTTGGCCGCTCCGCCCTTGATCTGCAGCTTGATAAGCGCTGCTATTTCCTTTGCCATTGTTCTTGGTTTGTGTCCTTGTTAGCGCTTTCCTCTCGGTCGGCTCGGACTGTTTTACGTCCTGATCTCTATCGCGTCGGTCTACGGTCGTGATGTATCACGGCCCTACACCTCTTTTTCTACCTGCATGAAGCTCAACTCCAAGGGTGTCTTCCTTCCGAAGATCTTCACCATCACTTTGAGCTTTTTCTTCTCTTCGTTGATCTCCTCGATCACGCCATTGAAACCATTAAAGGGACCATCGATCACCTTCACACCCTCGCCAACGTGGTAGGGATTATAATTCGCTTCCACGGTCTCGGCCAACGTATCCACGGTACCGAGGATGCGGTTCACTTCGCTCTGACGCAAGGGAACAGGGTCTCCCCCTTTCTCTGCTCCAAGGAACCCGATCACATTGGGGAGGTTCTTGATACTGTGTGCGATCTCACCGGTCAGGTCGGCCTCCATCAGCACGTATCCCGGGAAGAAGTTGCGCTCCTTGCTCACCTTCTTGCCTTCCCGGATCTGGTAGAACTTCTCGGTGGGGATCAGGATCTGCGCGATGTAGGAACCCATGCTCTTGGATCGCGATACCTCAAGGTCGATCATCTCCTTCACCTTCTTCTCCTTGCCGGAGATGGCGCGGATCACGTACCACTTTTTGGAACCGTCAGCCATGACCTAGGATCCGATGAGCTTGTAAATGAAACCGAGCATGCCTTTCCAGAACCCGTTGTTGGACATGTTCTGCACGCCGAAGATGAAGTCCATGAGGAACACGATCAGCGAGAGCAGAAGGGCCGAAACGAGAACGATGATGGCACTGCTTTGGAGTTCTTTCCAAGTGGGCCAACTCACCTTGTTCACGAGCTCGTTGTAGCTCTCGGCGAGGTATGTCTTGAAAGTTGCCATCGTTCGGTCGGTGGATCTCGGGGGAGTAGCAGTTGGCACGGGTGGCAGGAATCGAACCCGCAGCCTAAGGTTTTGGAGACCTTCGCTCTACCAATTGAGCTACACCCGTAGAAGTCCTGTTTCGTGGTTCTCTTATCGGCGGCGAAGGCCGTCCGCCATACGGCGGACGGCCCCTGCCTCCGTTGGTCTATGTCGCTTACTTGATGATCTCGGTCACCTGGCCGGCACCTACGGTACGGCCACCCTCACGGATAGCGAAACGCAGACCCTTGTCCATAGCGATCGGAACGATCAATTTCACTGTGATGGTCACGTTGTCACCAGGCATGATCATTTCACGACCGGCTTCCATGGTGATCTCGCCCGTTACGTCCGTTGTGCGGAAGTAGAACTGTGGACGGTACTTGTTGTGGAATGGGGTGTGACGACCGCCTTCTTCTTTCTTCAGTACGTAGATCTCGGCCTTGAACTCGGTGTGCGGGGTGATACTACCGGGCTTCGCGATGACCATACCACGACGGATCTGGTCCTTCTCTATACCGCGGAGCAGGATGCCCACGTTGTCACCAGCTTCGCCGCGATCGAGCAGCTTGCGGAACATTTCCACACCTGTGCAGGTGCTCTTCATCTTCTCTTCCTGCATGCCGATGATCTCGACCTCTTCGCCGGTCTTCACCACGCCGGTCTCGATACGCCCGGTAGCCACGGTACCGCGGCCGGTGATGGAGAACACGTCCTCCACGCTCATCAGGAAAGGCTTCTCCACTTCGCGTGGTGGAACAGGGATCCAAGTGTCGACGGCATCCATCAACTCCATGATCTTCTCCATCCACTTTTCCTCTTTGTTGAGGCCACCCAAAGCGCTGCCACGGATAACAGGCGTGTTGTCGCCATCATACTCGTAGAAGCTCAGGAGTTCGCGGATCTCCATTTCGACCAGGTCGAGGAGTTCAGCGTCATCCACCATGTCCACTTTGTTCATGAACACGACGATCTTGGGCACACCTACCTGACGGCCGAGCAGGATATGCTCGCGGGTCTGTGGCATGGGACCATCCGTAGCAGCCACCACCAGGATGGCGCCGTCCATTTGCGCAGCACCCGTGACCATGTTCTTCACATAGTCGGCGTGGCCAGGGCAATCAACGTGAGCGTAGTGACGGGCAGCCGTCTGATACTCCACGTGAGAGGTATTGATGGTGATACCCCGTTCTTTTTCTTCCGGTGCGTTATCGATCGAGTCGAAGCTGCGCATTTCCGAAAGGCCTTTCGCGTGGAGCACCGTGGTGATCGCTGCGGTCAGTGTGGTCTTGCCATGGTCAACGTGGCCGATAGTGCCGATGTTGACGTGCGGCTTATCCCGTTTGAAGGTCTCCTTTGCCATGATCGATGGGTCTTGTTTGTTCTGTTCTTCGTTCGTTCCTAATGTTCTCTTCTGCTGTACGGGCCGTCTGTAGCGATCACTGTCCTCCAACTTCTGGAGCCTTTGCCGGGAATTGAACCCGGGACCTCTTCCTTACCAAGGAAGTGCTCTACCCCTGAGCTACAAAGGCTTGGATTCTTTCTTTGGTCACCACCGGGCCTTTACCGGTGGGCCCCTCCTTCGCCGAGGCTTCGGAGGGTAAGAGCGGGAGACGAGATTCGAACCCGCGACATTCAGCTTGGAAGGCTGATGCTCTACCAACTGAGCTACTCCCGCGTTTGGTCAATTCTCTTCTTCCGATGGACGACCTCCACAGCGCAGTCCCAAGAGGACACTGCGCTTTGAAAGACTTCCGCCCTGAAGGCTTTGGGTCCATATCCAACGCACTTCTTGCGAAGTGCGGACGTGGCTCCGTGCAGAAAAGTGGGGAGAGCAGGATTCGAACCTACGAAGCTGTGAAGCAGCAGATTTACAGTCTGCCCCCGTTGGCCGCTTGGGTATCTCCCCTGTTCCAATTCACGGAGCCAACGGGCGGATTCGAACCCCCGACCTGCTGATTACAAATCAGCTGCTCTACCAGCTGAGCTACATTGGCCTGTACAACACGAAAAAGAACGGTCTTTCCCCTTTTCAAAGACCATAGGTCCCGAATTGGGACCGCAAATGTAGTAAGAATCCGTACTCCACCAAACACGAACGGGCCACGACTTTCGCCATGGCCCGTTCAAGGGGTCCGGACCGTCGCAAGACAGCCCGAAAAGTACTGCTCAGGGAGCGTTCCGCAGGCGCTCCTTCGTGCGCTCCACTTGGCTTCGCAAAGCTTCTACGGTATTGATGGCGGCTTCCTCGAAGCTCTTACCTTGGCGTTTTGCAAAAAGATCATTGCCGGGTATCGCCAAGCGGATCTCCACCACTTTATTCTCGCGTTTCGCTCCATCGTGCTCCAATCGTAAGAACACATCACCGGACAGGATGCTATCGTGGAACTGGGTCAGTTTGGAGAGTTTTTCCTTGATGAAACCGACCAGTTTGGTATCGGCGTCGAAATGGATCGAATGCACGTTCACGTTCATGGGAAAAGTGTTTCGTTGGTTCGTTCGTTGATGATGGCACGCCTACTCCCCTCCACGTGGATGGGCCTTGGCGTGGACTTGCCGGAGTTTTTCGACGGTATTGTGGGTGTACACCTGCGTGGCGGCCAGGTTGGCGTGGCCAAGGAGTTCCTTTACCGCATTGAGGTCTGCGCCATGCTCGAGCATGTGTGTGGCGAACGTGTGGCGCAAGACGTGTGGACTTCGTTTCTGTTGGGAAGTGACCCCACTAAGGTAATGGGTCACGAGGCGTTGTACGGAACGGCGCGCCAACGGTTCGCCATGGATATCCACCAACAATGCTTCCGTTGATCCGATGCCGGCATTTCCGGCCTTACGCGGGGCCAAATAGTTCTTCAAAGCGTGCACCAGACCATCGCCGATGGGTATGATCCGCTCCTTCTGGCGCTTCCCCATAACGCGCAATGTGCCTGCCGGGAGGTCCACGTCGCCCACTTTCAGGCCCAACAACTCCGCGAGACGCATGCCGGTCTGGTACAATAGATCCATGATGAGCTTCTCCGTTGCGCCCTTGTGCCCTTCGGGCCATTCCGCCTCTTCCAACAGCCGCAACATCCCTTTCTCCGGAACGAATTCGGGCAAGCGCGTCGGGGTCTTGGGCGGATCGATCAGGGCAGTGGGCTCGATGGTGATCTCGCCCACCATACGAGCAAAGTGGAAGAAGCTGCGCAGTGCGCTCAGCTTGCGGTTCGCGCTGCGTGGGCCTACACCATGCTCCATCAGATCCATCATCCAACCACGCACCACCTTATCCGTGGCCTGTTCCGGGTTGGCGACGCCGAAACCGTTCAGAAAGACCTGGAACTGTTCAAGATCCCTACGATAAGCCGCCACCGTGTGGGGACTGTACCGCTTCTCGTACGTCAGGTGGTCAACGAAGCGGTCCAACAGCATTACGCCGAAGGTAACGAACACCTTCCGCTGGCGATTGTATTGGAGCACGTCAAAATTTCCGTTGTTGATAGTTTGTCAAAGCGGCTCCCAAGGAGCCAAGGAACCCTCTCCCGCAGAGAAATGTAGTGTGTAAGGGACGCGGTACATGAACACGAAAAGGCGAAAGGCCCCCGAGGAGACCTTTCGCCTTTTGACATCAGGTTGATAAGCCTACTAGGCCTCGTCCGTCTGCAATGTCAACTTGTACGAAGCACGGATGATCTCCTTACGACGGGAAACCGAAGGCTTCGTAAAGCTCTGACGCTTACGCAATTGACGCATTGTTTGGGTGCGTTCGAACTTCTTCTTGAATTTCTTGAGCGCCTTATCGATGCTCTCGCCTTCTTTAACGGGGATGATCAGCATGTTTCCGTTTCGCTTAAGGCCACCTTCGCGACAGTGTTTTGGCGGCTAAGAGGGCGCAAATATAGTGGATCGGTCTTATCGTGCAACGGGGCGGTGAAAAAGATGGGTGGGCGTTGGATCGGCCACGATCCAGACCGCACGAACGCCGGATCAGAAGTGTAAGGAAGTTATCAAACATCGTTCGCGCTTGCGTCGAGAGCACCTTTCCGCACCAGCACCAGAACCTCGACGGACATACTCCGGCGCACCTTTACTTTGGTTTTCCCGACACAAACAACACGACCCTCACACAAACCCTCCAAAATCACCAACCAACATTGATCGACACCTGAAAAGTGTCTAGTCAATGGGGAATACTTCACGAGACCACACGCTGGATCGCGGGTACGAAAATCGTGGTGCATTAACTTGGAACTATGGAACAGCAAGGCATTTTGGAAAGTCCTCCGAATAGGAACGCGCCCCTGCTGGTCCCCATAGGCGCTTACCGAAGTGGCACGCGCTGTGCCTCCACCAAGCTCCGGAACGCAGGTGTAAGCTCGGCCAGATCGAGAATATCCACCTTCATCGGTAGGTCACTATCGGACAGTTCCTGATCCAGTAAGGCGAGGGTATGAAGGTTCACTGGTTCCCCTGCCTCAATGGCCGTATCAAGATCACTGAATTTCTTCGCCGTGCCTTTTACCCGGCTACCAAATGCCCAAATGCGTGCTCCTGGCACATGCTTATCCAAGATCGGGATAAGCATGGCGAGATAGCGGGGCTCAAGATCGAGCATTTCGGTCGGCTAGTTCGTTCAACAAGGCCCGTGCCTACGGTACGAAAGACAATGCCGTGGTGTACGTCTCCTCGGCTTTGCCGGGATCGTAATTGTGGCTTGTAAGGTTCCGTGCCCGCTGAAACGAGAACCCCATTTCGGGGTCATTAATAAAGCCGAGACGTGCCGCCTCGCGGAACAATTCCCTTCGACCCAAGAGGTCGGCATCCGTTGCATCCATCAAGACCAATTGCCGACGCATCATTTTCCAGCACAATTCACAGGTGTATTCGAACCGTTGTATGCAACCGCCACGCTCAAGATCATTCGCTGGTGGCTCGGCGAAGGCCTCCTCTAACCGCGTAACAGCGCTCAATAAGCTGCTTAGATCGAGTGTTTCCGCATCCATGGCCACGAAGGTAGTAGACCAGACATGCGCTTTTCAATTGCAGCACCTCGGCCAAAGCGAACGCGGGTCCACCCCTCCACCTCCTCATCCCCTCATCCCGTTCAGGCCCCCTTTCCTTGGAAGAGGGGTTAAGGGTGAGGTCACGCCTTCAGCAAATTCCTGCTGATCACCATCTTCTGCACCTCGCTGGTGCCTTCGCCGATAGTGCAGAGCTTGCTGTCGCGGTAGAACTTCTCCACGGGGAAATCCTTGGTGTAGCCGTAGCCCCCGAAGATCTGTACGGCTTCCGTGCTGGCCCAAACGCAGACCTCGCTAGCATAGTACTTCGCCATCGCACCTGCGGTGGTCACCTTCTGGCCGTTATTCTTAAGGAAGCTGGCTTGTTGGATCAGCAACTCTGAAGCCTCGATGCGCGTGGCCATATCGGCCAATTTGAAGGCGATGGCCTGAAAGTTGGCGATGGGCTGGCCGAACTGTTCACGCTCCTTGGCGTACTTCACGCTGGCGTCGAAGGCTCCTTTGGCGATACCGAGACTGAGGGCGGCAATGCTGATGCGGCCACCGTCCAAGATCTTCATCGCTTGCTGGAAACCCTCTCCGACGTTGCCTAGGATGTTCTCCTCAGACACCCGGCATTCCTCGAAGATCACTTCGGCGGTCTCGCTGGCGCGCATGCCCAGCTTATTCTCCTTCTTGCCGGCTTTCATGCCGGGTGTACCGCGCTCGATCACGAAGGTGGTCATGCCCTTGCTGTCCAGCAGATCACCGGTGCGCACGATGGCGACCACGACATCACTGCTCTTTCCGTGCGTGATCCAGCATTTGGTGCCGTTCAGCACCCACTCCTTCCCTTCTTTGCGGGCCGTGCATTTCATGCGCATGGCATCGCTGCCCGTATTGGGTTCCGTCAACGCCCATGCGCCGAGCCATTCGCCGGTGGCAAGTTTGGTGAGCCACTTCTTCTTCTGGTCGTGGCTGCCGAAGTAATTGATGTGGCCTGTTCCGAGACTATTGTGTGCTGCCACACTGAGGCCGATACTTCCGCAGATACGGGATACCTCAACGATGGTTTCCACATACTCGTTGTAGCCCAGGCCAGATCCACCATATTCCTCAGGCACGAATACACCCAGCATACCGGCGGGGCCGAAGTGATCGGTGAACAGTTCCTTGGGAAAGTGCTGTGCTTCATCCCAGTCCATCACATGTGGGCGCACTTCGCGTTCGCACAGGTCGCGCACGGCTTGTGCGATCATGGTCTGGTTCTCGGTCCGCGTGAATTCCATAGTGATCTAGTAGGTGACAAGGCGGACCACATCGGCGCCATAAGGCTTCATGCGGTCCATGCCGTTGAGGAATGAAAGTTCGATGAGAAAGCTGAATGCGCTGACGGTGCCGCCTTGTTGACGAACGAGCTCCGCCGCAGCGACAGCGGTACCGCCGGTGGCGAGAAGGTCATCGTGGACCATGACCTGCATGCCGGGCCGCACGCTGTCCACGTGCATTTCCACCTCGGCGCTTCCGTATTCGAGGTCGTACTTATAGCTCACGGTCTTCCAAGGGAGCTTGCCCTTCTTCCGCACGGTAAGAAATGGGATACCAAGGGCCAAGGCCAGCGGCATACCAAAAAGGAATCCGCGGCTTTCGATGCCGGCAATGGCATCGATGCGGACATTCGTGAGCTTCGCTTTGAACGCCTCCACTGCCGCATTGCACAAGGCAGCATCTTCCAGCACGGGAGTGATATCGCGGAACAGGATACCGGGTTTCGGAAAATCAGGGACTGCGCGGATGGCGGTCTTTAGGCGGGTCTCAATGTCGCTCACTCCACGCGCAGGTAGGGTGCAAGTTTACGGAACGCGGCTTCATCGACCACCGCACAACCTTTGATATCTGCCACTTGCTTGAAGGCACCGTGTTGCGTGCGGTAGGCGATCAAGGGCTTGGCGAGCTTCCACCGGAAGTAGGGATGTGCGGCAAGTTCTTCCGCTGTACAGGTGTTGATGGGGATCCGCTGCACCAACAAGGTGTCGAGGATCAGAAGTTCCTTCAGCTTAAGCACGGCATCTGGTTTGTCTTTCAGGATATACACTTCGCTCAACTGGTCCAAGGAAGTGTAGCCACCCAAGCTGTTCCTGTACTTCACCATCGCACGTGCAAAGGCCGGGCCTATACCGGGAAGAGCGATCAAGGCGGTTGTGTCAGCGGCATTCAATTCAATGGATCGTGGAGCACGGTGCTCATAAGTAGCTGGTTCCCGGATCTTCTCGACCTCTGGCTTTCGATCAGCATACCGCTCGTACCCACGTTTCGGATAGTTGGGTCGTACATAACTGTCGGGCAATAGAATGAACGGTTCCAATGTGGCGAACTGATCGGCCTTGATGCTGTACATGCGCCCTAGATCCTTTTTGGTGCGGAAGCGGCCGCCTTTGCTCATGTACTTGTCCACACCATCGATCTGTTTATCGGTCAATCCCAATGCATGCCATTCTTCACGCCCGATGGTGTTCGGATCAAAGGGGAACAATTTCAGTTCAGTGGTATCGGTTGGTCGATCAGCCTGTTTGGCAAGCCAAGCTTCCATCTTCTCTTGAAGAGGAGCGAGATCACGGACGGGCGGCTCGCGGAACCATTGCTCGTAAACAGCCCAACCAGCAAGCAGAAGCAGGACAGCCATCAGCACCAACGTTCCGCGTCGCTCGCCGGCGTGCATGGAAAGCAGGTCTTTGACGCGCTCTTTGAACCGACTATCGGTACGCTCTCTCCGCATGGGACTTACCTCCGATCAATTGCAGCAGACGTTTCACCCTTCTACAAGGTTCTGGCGAAGGTCCGGACGTGAGAAAGAGACCGTCGGAATTCGTCGGATCCATGTTGTTCCACAAGTCTACGGATGAAAGCTGAAGCCTTGGCATCGACCGTATCGATAGCTTCGCCGCAAACCCACCGCATGACCGGATTCAAACGCTCCCTCGGCCTGTTGGATGCTTCCATGCTGGTCTCCGGCTCCATGATAGGGTCCGGCATCTTTATCGTAAGCGCAGGAATGATGCGGGACTTGGGCTCCCCTGCTTGGATGCTTACGGCGTGGGTGGTGGCCGGTCTGCTTACGGTGATGGCCGCGCTGAGCTATGGTGAACTGGCGGGTATGATGCCAGCGGCCGGTGGCCAGTACAAGTACATTCAACGGGCCTTCGGGGACCTGACCGCCTTTTTATATGGCTGGACCACCTTCACGGTGATCCAAACAGGCGTGATCGCTGCGGTGGCTGTCGCTTTTGCGAAGTTCAGCGCGGTCTTCTTTCCGGTGCTTTCACCGGATAACCTCCTAGTGGAAATCGGGCCTGTGCGGATCAGCACCGCACAGTTGTTCGCCATCGCCAGCATCGTTCTGCTCACCTGGTTCAACGGCCGCGGTGTGAAGCATGGCAAGACGCTGCAGACCACGTTCACGCTGGCCAAGATCATCGCGCTTCTGGCGTTGATCGTACTCGGTCTCTCGGCAGGTATGGGCACGTCGGTGCTGGCGGACAACTTCAGTGTGGGTTGGGAGGCAGTGCGCACCACGTTCGATAGCGATGGCACCACCACGACCACACCCTTGGTCGGGATCGCACTTCTCAGCATGCTGGGCGTGGCCATGGTGGGCTCGCTCTTCAGCAGTGATGCATGGAACAACGTCACCTTCATCGCCGGGGAGATCCGCGAGCCGCAGCGCAACATTCCGTTGAGCCTGTTCATCGGCACGGCGATCGTTACGCTGCTCTACATCTTGGCGAACGTGGCCTACCTCGCGCTGTTGCCGCTACAGGAGATCCAGACCGCTACGGCGGATCGTGTGGGCACGGCCGCCGCAGGCGTCATCTTCGGTGATTCAGCGGTCTGGCTGATGGCAGGCCTGATCATGGTGAGCACCTTCGGCTGCAACAACGGATTGATCCTCGCCGGCGCGCGCCTCACGTACGCCATGGCCAAGGATAAGCTGTTCTTTGCGAGGGCCGGTGAACTGAACGATCGGTCCGTTCCCGGATGGGCACTTTGGGCGCAGTGTGCATGGGCCAGCATGCTCTGCCTTAGCGGCAAGTATGGCGACTTGTTGGAGTATACCACATTCGCCTCCCTCCTTTTCTACATCGTGACGATAACGGGCCTGTTCGTGCTCCGGAAACGGGAACCTGATGCACCCCGGCCCTACAAGGCGTTCGGATATCCGTTCATTCCTGCCCTCTACATAGTGTGCGCCGCAGCGTTCTGCCTGAACCTGCTGATCAGCTCGCCGGTTTACACCAGCGCAGGTCTTGGGATAGTTGCTCTTGGCGGAGTGGTCTACTTCCTGCGGAAACAGGCAGCAAACTAGACCTACGCGCCCACTTCCAACTGGTGCCGTAGAACAGCCAACCCATCCTCGAAGGTGCGGGGATGGTAGCCGAGCTCTTTGCGCGCTTTGTCCAGAATGAAACCAGTACGGGGCGGACGTTTGGCGGGCTGGCCTAACGAATCGCTCTTGATCGGTCTGATCACGCTGGTATCCAAGTTGAAGAAAGCACCCACCCGTTCGACCAGTTCAAGGATGCTCATGCCATCCGGCCCGCTCAGGTTATAGACCCCCTTGGCACCGCGTTTGGCGATCTGTATGCAGCCATCGGCGAGATCTTCGGCGAGTGTCGGCATGCGCCATTGATCATCGACCACGTTGATGGGCTGGCCTTTTTCCAACGCACTCTTCGCCCAGAGCACCACGTTGCTTCGGCTCAGGCCTTCAGCGATACCATAGACAATGATGGTGCGAGCAATGGCCCATTTCGCCAACCCGGCATGCATGACCACATTCTCCGAATCCAGCTTGCTGTGGCCATAGATGCTCAGCGGCGCAGCTGCATCCCCCTCGCGGTATGGCCCGTTCGATCCATCGAAGATGAAATCGGTGCTCAGGTGAATGAAGTGGCAGGAATAGCGCAGCGCTGCGGCGACCAGGAATTCCGTGGCGGTCACATTCTGCAGGCGACAAGCAGTGGGGTCCAGTTCGCAAGCATCCACATTGGTCATGGCTGCCGTATGTATCACCACATCGGGTCGGGTGACCTTGAACACCACATCCACCTCGGCGGCGACGGTGATGTCCATAGTGCGGTACAGGGCACCCAGCGGTTCCGGTGTGCGGTCCCCACCACGCGAGGTGGCCAAGAGCTGCACGGATGGATCGCTCCGCAGGGCCGCAACCAGCTTCTGGCCCAATAGGCCATTGCTGCCGGTGATCAATATCCTCATCCTCGAACCGTTGGTGCTAGGGGTCTTACGGCCTGCGAAGTTCGTATTTACGATTGGAAAAGACCTGATCAAGGCGGACATGGGCGGTGCTTGTGACCGATCGTATCCGGGCGATCCATGACGCCTACTCGACCTTTGGACCAGTTCGATTTTCGATCACCGATTTGCATCGATCACAATTGGCGGCGTTAATTAGGACCGTCAAGCGACCTTTGTGGTCCCTATCCCCAGAATAGCAAACCCTTTTTCTCGTGCGCGCTGTTCCTCGTCTTGACCCCATTGTCCGCGCAGGCGATGAATAGATACACTCCGCATCCGCTCACTTGGGCGGGCATGCTCGTTACCCTCGGGATCGTTTTCGGCGACATCGGAACGAGTCCTTTGTACGTGTTCAAAGCCATCGTGCATGGGCACTTGATCGAAGAGCGGTTGATCTATGGTGCCATCAGCTGCATCATCTGGACACTGACCCTGCAAACGACCTTCAAGTACATCTACCTCACACTTCAAGCGGACAACCGCGGTGAGGGAGGCGTATTCTCGCTTTATGCACTGGTTCGGCGCTACGGCAAATGGGTGTACATCCCGGCCATCATCGGGGCCACGACCCTTCTGGCGGACGGCATCATCCAGCCACCGATCTCCATCAGTGCGGCCGTGGAAGGTCTGGGTGGAGTATCAGCGTTCGCGGACATCATCGAGCCGGGCAACCGGCTCACCGTTACCGTGGTAATGGTGATCATCGCGTTGCTCTTCTTCTTCCAGCGCTTCGGCACCAAGGTGGTCGGTTACGCCTTCGGCCCCATCATGCTGGTGTGGTTCGGCATGCTGTTCGTGTTGGGTGCCACACAGATCGCAGAGCATCCCGGGGTGCTCAAATGCATCAACCCTTGGTACGCGTACGAGTTGTTGGTGATCTATCCCGGAGGTTTCTGGTTGCTCGGAGCCGTTTTCCTGTGTACCACAGGAGCCGAGGCACTCTACAACGATATGGGTCATTGCGGGTTGAAGAACATCCGCTGGACCTGGGGCTTCGTGAAGGTAGCCTTGATCACCAATTACATGGGGCAGGGCGCTTGGCTGCTCAACGGAGCTGGGCTGGACCTGGCTGACCGGAACCCGTTCTATGAGATCGTGCCGCAATGGTTCCTGCTGGCGAGCGTAGGCATCGCCACGTGCGCCGCGGTAGTAGCCTGCCAAGCGGTGATCAGCGGATCCTTCACCTTGATCAACGAAGCCATCACGCTGAACTTCTGGCCACGGGTGCGTGTGAAATTCCCGACGGAGATCCGCGGGCAGATATACATCCCCAGCGTGAACTGGATGCTCTTCTTGGGCTGTCTCGGCGTGATGCTGTACTTCAAGAAGAGCAGTGCCATGGAAGCGGTCTACGGATTCTTCATCGTTGTGGCGATGCTGATGACCACCACGCTGATGTACGGCTATCTGCGCTACGTGAAACGCTGGAAGCTGGCATGGGTATTCCTGACCATGTTCGTCTTCTTCAGTTTGGAGATCGCCAATTTCATCGCCAATGCGGTGAAGATCCTGAACCAGCCGTTCCTGCTTGTGGTCGTGTTCGCGCTGCTGTCCGTCATGTTCATCTGGTACAAAGCACGCAAAGTCACTAACCGGTTCCTGGAATTCGTGCAATTGACCAAGTATGCCCAAGCCCTGCGCGACCTGAGCGATGATAAGGAGATCCCCAAGTATGCCACACACTTGGTCTACCTTACCAAAGCCGATCGCACCACGAATGTGGAAAAGCAGGTGATCGACAGCATCTTGGCCAAGAAGGTGAAACGGGCGGACATCTACTGGTTCGTACACGTGAATTACACGGACGAACCCTATACGATGGAATACCGTGTCACGGAACTGATCGACGACAAGGTGATCCGCGTGGACTTCGACCTCGGCTTCCGCGTGCAAGCGCGGATCAACATGCTCTTCAAGCGGGTGCTGGAAGAGATGGAGAGCGATCACGAACTGGAGTTCCGCAGCAAGTACGAGAGCATCAAGAAAGGGGACTTCCACACGGACATCTGCTACATCCTCACCGAGCGGATCCTCAGCGTGGAGAACGAATTCACCCTGCGTGACGATCTTCTCTTGGACGCCTATTTCGCCTTGAAGCGCCTAGCACTCAGCGATCGCGAAGCCTTCGGGTTGGATCCGAACCTGACCGTAGTAGAACAGGTGCCGTTGGTGATCCAGCAAAAGAGCGATCTGCCGTTGAAACGGTGCAAGACCAGTGTCGTTCTGCCTCCACCGGAGGAAGAACAGTAGGATAGCTACCGCCTCGATCAACCGCGCTTGGGGGGAGCACCCGACTTTGGTGCTGGCTTATCCATCGGTCCGCGCAAATGGATGATCAGCCCGTTCAGGAAATTCCGCAGTACTTGGTCACCGGCAGGCTTGTAGTGCGCATGTGTTTCGCTTCGGAACAAGGCACTTAGCTCGGTCTCCGTCATCTTGAAATCCACCAGCGCAAGGATCTTCACGATGTCGGTATCGCGCAGCTTCAGAGCCACACGCAGCTTCTTGAGGATGTCGTTGTTGGTCATCGGCAGCGAAGATGAGGACCCTTTGGCCTTCCGAGTCGATCCAAACCGCTGGTTAGGACACGGCAACTATCGTTCGGACCTTTTCACGACCACCGCACTGTCTCGTCGGCACCACCACTTCGCCGGACATTCGGATACTATGCACCCGAATCCCTCGCTTCGCTCAGTGGGAACAGGAGGATCACATACACGATCCTGGCCACCGCGTCTTTCCTATGGTAAATTTGACAGTCCGGTTCTAATACCGCCTTACCGGAACGGCAATGAATAGCGGTGAACACGGGTGCTTGGTCTTGTCCATGCACGGATGACCAGTGAAGTACGAAAAGAAGACAGAACGCTACATGGCCCAGACCCCCCTGGTCTCGGATCAAGCTGGCGTCACATCTCCCAAACCGTACTGCGCTTGCCGAACGGCCGCTTGATCCGCTCCTTATGCTGGAGCACGAAGGCCATCACCAGATAAGCCACTAGGTGTACCCCTGCCGTAATGCAACTGAGATAGATG
>Ga0335397_10000255_pt1 | contig 64532 bp, 51 predicted proteins | sample MAT04_FD_205740 | JGI IMG/M metagenome (GOLD analysis project Ga0335397, IMG submission 205740) | Freshwater microbial communities from Lake Fryxell liftoff mats and glacier meltwater in Antarctica - MAT-04 (spades assembly) (version 2) ...
CGCGATCCCGCGCGCTTCGTGTGCAACGCCATCGCGCCCGCCGAGGTCACCCGGGTGATCATCGACGAGCAGAACCAGTCGATGGAGCTGGTCGTACCGGACGCGAAGCTCTCGCTCGCGATCGGGCGTCGGGGCCAGAACGTGCGGCTGGCTTCACAGCTCACGGGCTGGAAGCTCGACATCATCAGCGAGTCGCGCTTCCGCCAGATCGAGGACGAGGCGTTCGAGCAGCTCCGCATGATGGAGAGCATCGACGAGAACCTCGCCAAGGCGTTCTACCGCTCCGGCTTCCGGACCCTCGAGGAGATCTTCGAGGCCACCGAGCGCGAGCTCGCGGCCGTCGAGGGCGTGGGTACCAACGAGCGCGCGGCCGAGCTGCGCATCGAGGCGGGCGTCGCGATGGAGACCTACCGCGAGACCCGTGTCGCCCAGATCGTCGAGCGCGCCGAGGGCCTCACGGAGCGAGAGATCCTCATGCTCTGTTCGGGCGTGACCGACCGGGTCGCCGACTCGCTGGAGCGCGGCGGCTACCGGAGCATCAACGACGTGCAGCGGGAGACGGACACGGACCGCCTCGCGGTGCGGACTGGATTGCCGGCGACCAAGGCCAAGACGGTCAAGGACGCCATCGACAAGTTTGCGGACAAGCACCTCGAGAAGGTGCGCGCCGCGCAGCGCGAGGCCGCGGCCCGCGTCCCGCTGACCGATGCCTGAGAGGCAGACGCCTGAGAAGGCCGACGCCTGAGTACCGACGCCTGAATGGAGTGACGACGAGCGAATGATCAGCGTGCAGCAAATGACCGAGCCCTCTTTCGAGCGCGAAGAGCGTGGACCTACCCGGACCTGCGTCGGGTGCCGCACGCGCGCGCCGAAGGACGAGCTGGTGCGGCTCGCGCTCCCCTCGCTCTCCGGCGCCCTCGAGCTGGGCGTGTCGGATGGAGCGTCCGCCGAGGTGTTGCCCGAGCTGGCGGTGGACCCTGCCGGGCGCCTGCCTGGCCGCGGCGTCCACATCCATCCGACCCGCGCGTGTGTGACCGGAGCGTTCAAGCGCGGCGGTCTGGCGCAGGCGCTGAAGCGCGCGCCCAAGACGACGCCCGACGCGCTCCGGACCGCGCTCGCTCGGCGCTTCCTGGAGCGCTTCGAGGTGCTGCTCGGCGCGGCGCAGCGGGTGGGCAAGCTCGCAGTAGGCGTGGACGCAGTGCGCGAGGCCATCGCGGACGGGAGCCTGGCGCTCCTGGTCCTCGCCTCGGACGCCGAAGATGGACGTGAAGACATGATGGCATCGGTGACGCGGCTCGATCGGCGCGCACGGGTCGCCCTGGGTTCGTGGGACGAGTCGGGGTTGTCGGTCGGTAGCAAGGGAGCGTTGGGACGAATGTTCGGACGGGACGAAGTGGCAGTTCTGGGAGTGCTCGATCAGGGCCTCGCAGATCACGTGGCGCACGCGATGGATGTCGCGTCCGAAATGACCGCGCAGCGGCCGGAGGCACGATGAGCAAAGTACGCGTGTACGAAGTGGCCCGTGACCTAGGCGTCGACGGGGCCGACATCGTGAAGCGAGTGGCGGTCCTGGGGATCCAGATCCGCAACCACATGAGCGCCCTCGAGCCCGCTGACGTCGAGCGGATCAAGCGCGCTTACGAGAAGGACAAGGCGGACAAGAAGGTGGAGACCGTCCGCGCTGGCGTGGTCCGCCGTCGTGCGGCGCCGCCGCCTCCCGAGCCGCCCCCTGCGCCCGAGCCGCCGCCGGTGGTCCGTGCCGAGCCGCCGCCCGTCGTCCGCGCTGCCGAGCCCGAAGCGGTGAAGGAAGCGCCTGCCAAGGCACCGCGGAGCGCGCCCAGAGACGAGTCCGTGGCGGCGGCCCCGGTGGAGCCACCGTCCGCCCCCCCCGCCGAGGCGGCACCGCAGGCCGACTACCGCGAAGGAGCGCGCCCCGTTCGTTCGCCGGTCGCACCGCCGCCGGTCCGCGAGATCGAGCCGGCGCCCCCGAGTGCGCCACAGCCCGCGGCCGACGATGCGCCTGTGGTGGCCCGCCGCCTCGGCCAGTCGTACCTGCCGCTCGGCGTGGTGCGCCGCGGTGACGAGGCCGCCCCGACCGCGCAGCCTCTCTCCGAGGCGGCTCGAGCCCGCATCGTACAAGAGCACCAGTCGCTCCGGCCTTCGGCGCCTCCGCGGCGCACCGAGATCCGCGCCTCCAGCCTCGGGCCGGGCGCGCGCATGTCGCCTGGCGCCAAGACCAAGCGCAAGCCGATGCCGGGCAAGAAGGGTCTCAAGACCGAGATCACCGTGCCCAGCGCTGCCAAGCGCGTCATCCGCATCGAGGACAACATCACGCTTCAAGGCCTGGCTCAGAAGATGAGCATGAAGGCCACCGAAGTGTTGATGAAGCTCATTCAGATGGGCATGGCGGGGGTGAACATCAACAGCACCCTCGACACCGACACCGCCAAGCTGCTCGCGAGCGAGTTCGGCTACGAGGTCGAGAACGTCGCCAAGAGCGACGAAGAAATGGTCAAGGCGGCCATGGGCGTGGCCGAATCGACGGGCACCAGGACCCGTCGCGCTCCGATCGTGACCGTCATGGGTCACGTCGATCACGGCAAGACCTCGCTGCTCGACCGCATCCGCAAGGAGAACGTCGCGGGCGGCGAGGCCGGCGGCATCACCCAGCACATCGGCGCGTACCGCGTCGAGACCGCCAAGGGCCCCATCGTGTTCCTCGACACCCCGGGCCACGAGGCGTTCACCGCCATGCGTGCCCGCGGCGCACAGGCCACCGACGTGGTGGTCCTGGTGGTCGCTGCCGACGACGGCGTGATGCCCCAGACCCGCGAGGCCGTGGCCCACGCGAAGGCGGCGGGCGTGCCGATCATCGTCGCGGTCAACAAGATCGACAAGCCGGGCGCCAAGCCCGACCAGATCCGCAACGAGCTGTCGGGCCTGGGCCTTCAGCCCGAAGAGTGGGGTGGTGAGACCCTCTACGTGAACGTCTCGGCGCTCACCGGTGACAACGTCGACAAGCTGCTCGAGACCATCGCGCTGCAGACCGAGATCATGGAGCTCGAGGCCAACATCGCGTTGCCTGCCGAGGGCGTCGTGCTCGAGGCGTATCTCGACAAGGGACGCGGTGTCGTCGCGAACCTCCTCGTGCAGAACGGCACCCTGAATCAGGGCGATCTGATGCTCGCTGGTGTGGGCATCGGCCGCATCAAGGCCATCACCGACGACCGCGGTCGTCGCCTCAAGGACGCGGGTCCTGCGACGCCCATCGAGGTGCTGGGCTTGAGCGATCTGCCCTTCGCGGGCGACACGTTCCACGTGGTCTCCGATCAGCGCAAGGCGCAGGATCTCGTGGATCAGCGCAAGAAGCAGCAGGCCGCGCGTGCGAACGTCGCAGGTCCCACCGGTCTCGAGCGCTTCAAGGAGATGATGGCGGCCGGCGACACCCAGGAACTCACCCTGGTGATCAAGGGCGACATGCAGGGCTCGGTCGAGGCGTTGGTCAAGGCGCTCACCACGCTCACGACCGACAAGGTCCGGGTCAAGGCGATCCACACCGGCGTCGGTGGCATCACCGAGAACGACGTCATGCTCGCGACCGCCTCGAAGGCGATCATCATCGGCTTCAATGTCCGCCCCGCAGGCAAGTCGGGCGAGACGGCGAAGAACGAGGGGATCGAGATCCGTACCTACTCGATCATCTACGAGGCCGTGGACGACGTGAAGGCAGCGATGGCTGGCTTGCTCGCGCCGGTGCTCAAGCAGAATGAACTCGGCAAGGCCGAGGTTCGCGCGGTGTTCACCATCCCCAAGATCGGCGCCATCGCTGGCTGCATGGTCACCGAGGGCATGATCAAGCGGAACGGCAAGGCCCGCTTGGTGCGCGACTCGGTCATGGTCTGGGAGGGTGCCATCGGCTCCCTTCGCCGGGTCAAGGACGACGTCCGCGAGGTGACCCATGGCTTCGAGTGCGGCATCGCGCTCGACGGCTACAACGACATCCACGAGAAGGACATCATCGAGTGCTACGAGGTCGAAGAGGTGGCAGCCACGCTCTGATGGCTGTCGAATCCTTCGTACGCCGCTCGATGAGAGGCCCAGGGTGATCGTCGGCATGCTCCGCGTGGTGCTGGCGATCCCCGAGGCCCGATCTCTCAAGGACAAGCGCTCGGTGGTCAGGCGTGTGCTCGATCGCAGCCGCGCGAAGTTCAATGTCGCTGCCGCGGAGGTGGGGATGATGGACGTTCACCGCCGCGCCGAGCTCGGCTTCACGCTCGTGTCCAACGAACACCGCCACATGCAGTCGATGCTGGATCACCTGACCTCGTTCGTCGCCAATGCGTCGGACGCGCTGGTCGAGGAGCGGAGCTTCCTCATCGAGCACCGCACGGATCTCGCCGAGCGCGGGCGAGCGCTGGATCGCGACTTGCTCGGCGATTCGTTGGGAGATGATGCGTTGGGAGATGACCCGTGAAAGGCATCTCCAAAGCCGCTAGAGTTCGCTCGTGACCCGGCAGACACGAGGCGACAAGCGAGACGCCGAGCGGGGAAGAGGTGGCGAGCGCGCACGCGTCAGCCACGTCCCAGAGCGAGCCCGCGCGGCGCCCGAAGGCGATGCTCGACCCGCTCGGGTGGCGGCGCGGGTGCGTGCGGAGCTCTCGGGGCTGATCCTGCGCGGAGAGGTCCGTGACCCCTCGGCGCGCGGCGCGATCGTCTCGAGCGTGGAGGTCACCCGTGATCTGTCGCTGGTGAAGGTGGGCCTGCGTTCACTCGAGCTGGATGTGCCGGAGGCGCAGCGCGAGCGGATGGTGATCGCGTTCAAGCGAGCGGCGGGCTACCTGCGCGCGAAGATCGGACAGAACCTGGGGATTCGCCAGTCGCCCGAGCTGCGGTTCTCTTGGGACGCCGGCGTGGATCACGCAGCGCGCGTCGAAGCGCTGTTGGCCGAGGATGATGCCACTCACGGAGACGATGAGCCCGCGGGCGGAGACGACTCCGGTGGCGCCGCGTGAGCCGCGCCCACGTCATCGACATCATCCAGAAGGGGAAGCGCTTCCTCGTGACCTGTCACGTGCGGCCCGACGCGGATGCGTTGGGATCCGCGCTCGGCCTCGCCGCTGTGCTCCGCGCCCGCGGCAAGGAAGCGATCGTGTACAGCGAGGGTGGGGTGCCCGAGTCCATTCGCTTCCTCGAGGGCTCGCGCACGGTCTCGGCGAGCATCCCGACGGGCAAGTTCGACGCGACCTTCATCACGGACACGGCCGCCGAGGAACTGACCCCGAAGCTGCCAGCGCGTTCGCTGTCCGGGCCGGTGGTGATGGTGGATCATCACGCGGCGCACGATGGGTTCGGGGATCTGGCCTTGCGTGAGGTCGACGCCGCTGCCTCGGCCGAGGTGGTCCTGCGTCTGCACGAGGCGCTCTCCGCCGTGGGCCCCAGTCTCCCGCTTCCTCGCGACGCCGCGCAGCCGCTGTACGCCGCGATCGTCGCGGACACCGGCGGCTTTCGCTACGCAGGGACCAAGCCGGAGACCATGCGTTGGGGCGCGATGCTCCTGGACCTCGGGGTCGATCCCTGGGACGTCGCGTCGCGACTCTTCGAGCGGTGGCCTCCGGAACGGATGGCCCTGCTCGGCGAAGTTCTTCGCACGATGAAGATCGAGCACGACGGACAGGCCGCGGTGATGGTGGTCGAGCGCGCGATGCTCGACCGCACCGGCGCCACCGACGAGATGATCGAGGGGATGGTCAACTACGGCCGAACCCTCGAAGGCGTCGATGTCGCGGTGCTCCTCTGGGAGCCGGCCGACAAGCCAGGCGAGACCAAGCTCAGCTTGCGAGGTTCGAGCGGGACCGATGTGGCGAGCGTAGCGGTCGCCCTGGGCGGCGGTGGGCACCGATCCGCCGCGGGCGCGAGCATGAAGTGCGATCTCGCGACGGCGCGCACCCGCGTGATGGACGAGCTCGGCCGCCTCTTGGGCTGAGCCGAACCCCGCTGCGGTGAAACACAGCGGGCCCCGATCCGAGGATCGAGGCCCGGGGAATGTTCCGCTGCGGACGGCTCAGCCCTTGAGGGCCTCAGCGCCGCCGATGATCTCCATCAGCTCGGTGGTGATCGCGGCCTGACGGGCTCGGTTGTAGGTGAGCGTCAACTTGCTGATCATCTCCGCGGCGTTCTTCGTAGCGTTGTCCATCGCCGTCATGCGCGCGCCGTGCTCGGACGCGACCGACTCTAGGAGCGCCCGGAAGATCTCGATCTCGACGTACATGGGCAGCAGGCGATCGAGCAGCGCGTCCTTGCTCGGCTCGTAGATGAAGTCGATGGCCGCGGTCTGCTCCGGCGGATCGATGGGCGTGATGGGCACCAGCGGCTCGACCACGACGTTCTGGGAGATGGCGCTCTTGAACTCGTTGTAGATGAGGTACACGGCGTCGAAGCCGTCGACCTTGTACTCCGCGACGATCGCTCGCCCGATCTCGCCGGCCTTCGCGACCGTGAGGTCCTCGAAGACGCCGGTGAACTCGAACTCGATCTTCGCGCCCCGACGGCGGAGAAAATCTCGGCCCTTACGGCCGACCACCGCAAAGTGAACGTCGATGCCCTGGGCCTCGAGCTCCTTCCAACGTGCGTACGCAGCCTTGTTGATGTTGCCGTTGAACGCGCCGGCCAAGCCGCGATCGCTGGTCAGCGACACCAACAGCACCTTCTTGGGATCACGGCGCGCCAAGAGCGGGTGCACCGTCTCATCGCCCGCGCGGAGCGCCACCGAGGAGAGCACCTCGAACGTCTTCTGCGCGTAGGGGCGAAGCTCGGTGATGTTCTGCTGGGCTCGCCGAAGACGCGCCGCCGCGACCATCTTCATGGCCCGGGTGATCTTCTGCGTGTTCTTCACGCTGACGATCCGCTTACGGATAGCTTTCAGGTTCGCCATCGGAGTCCTTAGCTGATGCGGCCGCGAACGGCGCGCACTCGTTCAATCTCGGGGGGAAGCGTGGACCGAGATCACTCGGCGGCCTTCTTCTTCTTTTTCTTCTTGGGCGCGCCCTCGGTACCAGCGGAGGACGCAGTGCCGGCGGAGGAGCGGGTGTCGGCGGAGGACGCAGTGCCGGCGGACGAGCGGGTGTCGGCCGAGACGCGGCCTGCCGAAGCGGCAGCGACCTTGGGATCGTCGACGAAGATGCCCGCGAACGTCTTGAGCGCGCTGTGGGCCTGCTCGGTGACTTCCTTGGTCATGTCGGGCTTGCCGCGCAGGGCGGTGAAGATGCCCTCGTGGCTGGTCTCGAGGTACGCGAGCATCTCGCGCTCGTAGCGCCGAACCTCGCTGACTGGGACCTCATCGACGTAGCCGTTGGTCGCGGCGAAGATCGAGAGGACCTGCTTCTCGAGCGGCATCGGGACGTACTGGTCCTGCTTCATGATCTCGACCAAGCGCTGACCGCGCGCGAGCTGGCGCTGGCTGGCCTTGTCCAGATCGGACGCGAACTGCGCGAAAGCGGCCATCGCGCGGTACTGGGCGAGCTCGAGGCGGAGCTTGCCTGCGACGCTGCGCATCGCCTTGGTCTGCGCGCTGCCGCCGACGCGGGAGACGGACACGCCGACGTTGATGGCGGGACGAACGCCCGAGAAGAAGAGGTCCGACTCGAGGAAGATCTGCCCGTCGGTGATCGAGATGACGTTGGTGGGGATGTACGCCGAGACGTCGCCCGCCTGGGTCTCGATGATCGGCAGCGCCGTCAGCGATCCACCCGAGTCCGGGATCTTCTTCGCGACCCAACCCGCCTTGGTCGCGGCCTCGGCGAGCGTCTTCTCGAGCGCGTCCGCCTCGGCCTTCGCGGCCTTCTCGCCCGCCCCATCCTTGGCGCCCTTCGCTGCGCTCGCGCGCTTGCCAGCCGCTTCCCACGCCGCGAAGCCGGTCGCGTCCGCCTTGGACCACGCTTCGTGGTTGGCGGCGTGCTTGGCCTCTTCGCCCATGTGGACTTCGACGCCCGGGAGGTTGCGCTTGGGATCCTGATCGGCCTTCACGCAGACCCACTCTTCGGCGAGCTTGCAGGCGCGCTCGAGCAGGCGGCTGTGCACGTAGAAGACGTCGCCGGGGTACGCCTCGCGGCCCGGGGGACGACGAAGGAGCAGCGAGAGCTGACGGTAGGCGACCGCCTGCTTGGAGAGATCATCGTAGATGACCAGCGCGTGGCGGCCGCTGTCGCGGAAGTACTCGCCCATGGTGACGCCCGAGTAGGGAGCGATGTACTGGAGTGGCGCGCTCTCGGAGGCGCCGGACATCACGACGGTCGTGTACTCCATGGCGCCATGCTCGGTGAGCTTGGTGACCACGTTCGCGACGGTGGACTGCTTCTGTCCGATCGCGATGTAGAAGCAGTACACCCCCAGACCCTTCTGGTTGATGATCGCGTCGATGGCGACGGCGGTCTTGCCGGTCTGCCGGTCGCCGATGATGAGCTCGCGCTGACCGCGGCCGATGGGGATCATGCCGTCGATGGCCTTGATGCCTGTCTGCATGGGCTCTTTGACCGGCTGGCGCTGGACGATGCCGGGCGCCTTGAGCTCGACGCGGCGGCGCTCTGTGCTCGCGATCGGACCCTTGCCGTCGACGGGCTCACCGAGCGCGTTCACCACGCGGCCCATGAGCGCCTCGCCGACGGGGACGTCGAAGATGCGGCCAGTGCGGCGGACGACGTCGCCCTCGCGTACCTGGGTGTCGACGCCGAGGATGGCGACACCGACGTTGTCCTCTTCGAGGTTGAGGACCATGCCGGTCAGGCCGCCCGCGAACTCCACGAGCTCGCCGGCCATGGCGCTCTCGAGGCCGTAGATGCGGGCGATGCCGTCACCGACCGAGAGGACGGTGCCGGTCTCGAGCACGTCGACGGTCTTGTCGTAGCCCTGGATCTGCTTCTTGATGATCTCGGAGATCTCTTCGGCGCGAAGCTGCATGGTCTCTGTCCTCGTGAAAAGCGGGGCCCATCGACGGGTCCCGGAACGCTGTCGGGGTTGGAATCAGGTATTGCGCGCGCCGGCCGTGGCCGCTGCGAGCATCTGCGATCGAAGGTCGGCGAGGCGTGCACGGAGCGATCCGTCGAACACCTTATCGCCCACCTTGGTGACTACACCGCCGAGCAGCGATGGGTCCTTCTTCTTCACCAGGACGACCTTCTTGCCGGTGGCGTCGGCGAGGGTCTTCTCGAGCCGCGCGTAGTAGGCGTCCGGCAGATCGGTCGCGGTCACGATCTCGGCGCGGAGCACCCCGGTCGCGGACTCGGCGAGCGCCCGGAAGGCGTCGGCTATCTCACCGACGAAGCTGATGCGGTTGCGCTCGGTGAGGAGCTGCAGCGCGTTGGTGATCATCGGGGAGGCGCCCACCCGCTGGGCCACGGCGACGACGACCTTCTTGCGCGGCTCGATGCCGAAGGCAGGATTCTCGAAGATGGTGCGCAGATCCGCGCTGGTCTCCCACGCGTCGGCGAAGGCCGTCAGCGCACGGGCAGAAGGCTCCACCTGCTTGGCCTCCTCGGCCAGGGAGAAGAGGGCTCGGGCATATCGCCTGGCGACGCTGGATGCGATCACGACAAAGGCTCCTTGTCGGCCTCAGGCCGACGGGGTCTCGTTCTTCAGGGCCCCGTCCTTCAGCTGGACGGCGAGCCTCTCGAGGTACTCGGTGGCGAGGCGCTCCTGATCGGGCGCGGCGGTGCGCTCGCGGAGGATCTTCTCGGCCGCGTTCACCGCGCCCTCGACGGCCTCGCGGGTCAGGTCTTCGCGGAGCTGCTTCATCTGCTGCCCGACGAGGAAGCGCGCTTCGGCGCGGATCTTCTCACCGCGTGCTGCCGCGTCGGCGACGATCCGCTCGCGCTCGGCGTGCCCGCCCTTGGTCATCTGCTCGCGCATGCGATCGAGCTCGGCGTCGAGGTTTTCGATGCGCTCAGAGTACTCGGCGAACTTGCGCTCAGCTTCCTCCTTCATGCGCTTGGCCTCGTCGAGCTCGCCCACGATGCCTGCGCGCCGCGATGCGAGGAACGCGGGGAGTCGATCCTTGAGCAGCCAGTAGAGGATGCCGGCCCAGAGGAGGAAGTTGACGACCTGGCCCATGAGGCGGCCGTAGTCCAGACCGCTCGCGTGGGCTTCGCCGTGGTCGTGCGCGCCGGGCGCCAGATCGTCGTGGCCGCCTGCGACGGCGGTGTCCTCGAGGAGCTCTTCGGCGTCTTCGGCGTTCTCTTCGAAGACGGGTTCGTCGTGGTGTTGGGCAGCCGCGGGCGCCGTCAGCACCACGAGTGTCAGCAACGCAGTGAGCGCGAGCGCGGAGAGCGACGTGAGTCGGGCGATCATGTCAGCCTGCCTTCCGGCCGAGCAGCTTCTCGGCGATGTCGCTGGCGAGGCCCGGGATCCGGGACTGCATCTCGCCGCGGATCTTGGTGGACTCGGTCGCGATGGCCTTGGCGGCCTCGTCGAGGATCGCGTCGGCATCCGTGCGGGCCCGCGCCAAGAGCTCGCGCTCCAGCCCCGCGCCGTCCTTGCGGAGCTTGTCCCGGTCGGCCGCCAGCTCGACGCGCACCCGGGTCATCTCGGCCTCGAAGGTCGAGAGCTTCTCTTTGGCCTGGGCCTCGAGATCACGGGCCTCGTCCTTGGCGCCGTCAGTCGCGGTCTCTCGGGCTTGCAGCACCGCCAGCACCGGCTTGAAGACCACGGAGCGGAGGAAGAAGAAGAGGATCACGAAGATCGCGAGCTGGAAGAAGAACGTGCTGTCGAGATCGATGATAGCTCCCCCGAGGAGGAGCGCGCCGAGCTGTGGGAAGAAGTGCATGGTTGCCTTTCCAGGGAGCGCAAGGCGTTGATCGAGCGAGTCGATCCGGAGAATGGAGAGGTGGGGAGTGCCAGTGCCCCGGGGGGATCCGAGAGCGGGCTCCGAGAGAGGCAATCCGCGCCGGCCGGGGCCGCTCCGGCTCAGCCGGCCCTCGCATTTGGAGGATCCGCGCTGTCAAGAGGCGCCACCGGGACGAAGGTCACCAGCGAAGGCGCGCGGGTACTAGCACGCACCATTCCCCGGTCAAGGTTGGTCCAGCTGTGTGGTGCGACATGTGTTTGCTGAGTGATTGCAATGTCTTACGGGCATCTGGGGCGACGTTCGGCGGAGCCGCGGACGCTTGCTCCCCCAGGGCGGGCTCGCTTGGGTATTCTCCGGCGCGATGCCTGTTCGACATTCGGTCCTTGGGGCGCTCGCCCTGTTGCTCGCAACCCTCTTGCTCGGAACCCTCTCGATGACCCAGCCGGCGGAGGCTCAGGAACTCCCGTCCTGCGCGGTCGCTCCTTTCGAGGGGAGCGCGGGCGCGGTGATGCGTCGCTCCTTTGCGCGCGCCCTGCAAGAGAGCGGATTCGTTCGAATGATCCCCGAGGACCAGGTGGACCGCGCAGGGAGCGCGCCCGACGCGATCGCCCGGGCCACCGGCGCCCAACTCGTGATCACGGGCAGCGTGTCGGGCTCGCGGCGCGCTCGGCGGGTCGACCTCGTGGCGTATGACGCTAGTGGGCGCGAGATCGGGCGAGAGACCGTCCGGGTACGGTCAGGCTCGGCGGGGCGCCGGGCGGTGGATCGAGGCATCAATGATCTCCTCGCGGATGCGCTCCCGCAGCTCGCGTCGGGCTCGGGCGGGGGCGAGACCTCGACCGCCCCCACGGCGCCCGCGCATACCGAGCCGACGGAGGCCGAGGAAGAAGAAGAGGCCGAGGAGGTCTCGACCCCTAGCGCCACCCGCAGTGACTTGGGCGCCAACCCGCTTCTCTTCGTGGTGCGGCTCGGCGTTTCGATTCGTACCCGCGACGCCGAGGCGGTGCTCAGCAGCGGGATGCCGCGGAGCTGGCGATCCAACCCGGTCTACGCGGAGCTGCACGCAGGTCTAGAGCTCCGGCCGCTGGCGCAGGAGAACGATCTCTCTCGTGGGCTCTTCATTCGGGGCGAGTTCGCGAGCGCGGTCGGCCTCGGCACGTTGTCGCCCTCGGGCTCTCCCGTGGACACCCAGTTCTGGCGCGTGGGTGGCGACCTCGGCTACCTGCTGCCGGTCGGTCCTGCGGTCGAGGTCGGTCTGGCCTTCGGCGCCGGCTACGACGCGTACGATCTCGGAACCAACACAGAGTTCCCGAGTGTGGACCTCATCTACTTGCGACCGGCCCTTCGAGGGCGACTGCGCTTGGTCGACGAAGTAGTCGTGGTCGGCCTCGAGTCGGGCCTGCGCATCGCTGTCGATCGTGGTCCGATCACGGCGGCCTTCGGCGGCGGCGACACCATCGGATTCGACGTCGGCGCCAACGTCGGCGGCGCGTTCGATTTCGGGCTCGCCTACCAGATTGATCTCACCTGGGTGGGCTACTGGCACTCGTTCTCGGGCGGCGGGACGCTGGCCACCGGACAGGACGGAACCGAGCACGGCTTCCGGGTCCTGATCTCCGCCGGCTACGCGTTCCGCTGAGCGCCATGTCGTTCGCCAACGTCGCCTCGCACCTCACGCGAATGGCCAAAGATCAGCCCGACGTCCTGGCGATCGCCATTCACGATCGCACGGGCAGTCGGCAGCGGCTCACGTACCGGGCGCTCGACGACGAGAGCACCACGCTCGCGCTCGGACTGCTCGCGATGGGGATCGAGCGTGGTCAGCGCGCGGTCCTGATGGTGTCGCCCTCGCTCGATCTGTTCCGCCTAGTGTTCGCGTTCTTCAAGGCGGGCATCGTCCCGGTGCTGGTCGATCCGGGGATCGGCATCGCGTCGCTGAAGACCTGCCTCGCTCGCGCGGAGCCCCACGCGTTCGTCGGCGTCGCCAAGGCCCACGCCGCGCGCATCGCGCTCGGCTGGGGCAAGCCGAGCGTGAAGATCAACGTGATGGTTTCCGAGCACTACGGCCTGAGCGCGATGCTCGGCGCGTATCCGCTCTCCGAAGTGCGCTGGCGCGGCGTGGGCAAGCTCGACCCGGAGCAAGTGAGCGCGAGCGACGTCGCGGCGCTCCTGTTCACCAGCGGATCGACCGGCGTCCCCAAAGGGGCGGTCTATCGGCACCAGAACTTCCTCGCGCAAGTCGAGGCCATCCGAGACCTCTATGGGATTTCTCCGGGGGAGATCGACCTGCCCACGTTCCCGCTCTTCGCGTTGTTCGATCCAGCGCTCGGAATGACCACCATCATCCCCGAGATGGACGCCACGAAGCCGGCGTCGGTCGATCCCACCCGGATCGCGGCCGCCGTCTCGGACTTCGGGTGCACCAACCTGTTCGGGTCTCCCGCGCTCCTCGATGTCGTCTCGCGCTGGGCCGCGCCGCACGGTCACGTGTTTGCGACGCTCCGCCGGGTGATCAGCGCCGGCGCTCCCGTGGCGCCGCGGATCCTCGAGCGGATGGCGCGCTGTCTCCCTCCCGGGGCGCTCATCCACACCCCGTATGGCGCGACGGAGTCGCTGCCCATCGCGAGCATCGATCACCGCGAGATCCTCGAGGACACGGGCGCGCAGATGGGGCAGGGCAAGGGCATCTGCGTCGGCAAGCCAGTCGCCAGCGTGACGCTCGAGATCCTCGAGATAAGCGACGGGCCCATCGCTGGGTGGGCGCCGAAGCTGCGAAGCCCGCGCGGCGCCATCGGTGAGATCACCGTGAGCGGCGCGCAGGTGACCGACGGGTATTTCGGTCAGGACCAGGAGACGCGAAAGCACAAGCTGCAGATCGATGGGGCGCTCTTTCACCGGACGGGTGATGTGGGCTACCTCGATGACGCGGGGAGGCTCTGGTACTGCGGGCGCAAGTCGCAGCGGGTACGTCGCGCGAATGGCGATCTCTACACCGAGGTGGTCGAAGGTCCCTTCAACGCGCATGCAGACGTGCACCGCGCGGCGCTCGTCGACGCGGGCGGCAAGGTCGTCGTGTGCATCGAGCCCGACGATCGAACGCTCTCGGGCGCCGAGCGTCGTTTGCTGGCGGACCGGCTGCTGGGGTTCGCGAAGGAACGACGACTCGCCGTCGACGTCGTCCTCGTCGCCAAGGCCCCGTTCCCCGTCGACATCCGGCACAACGCGAAGATCGGCCGCGAGAAGCTCGCCGTATGGGCTGCCGGCGAACTCGCTCGATGAGGTTGTTGGTCACGGGCGCCTCGGGCTTCATCGGGATGGCGCTCAGCAGAGCCCTGATCACGCGCGGACATCACGTCGTCGCCCTGAATCGGAGCGCGCCCGAGTCGCTGTTGGTTCTGGAGCGCGAGGGCCAGGTCACGATCGCGCGCGGCGATGTCGCCGATCGAGACGCGGTGTTCGCCGCGGCGAAGGACGTCGAGGGGGTGTTCCACGTCGCGGCCAAGGCGGGCGTCGTCGGCGCCTACCGCGACTACTACGAAGCCAACGTCCGCGGCACCGATCACGTGCTCGCCGCCATGAAGCACCACGGGATCGAGAAGCTCGTGTTCACTTCGAGTCCGAGCGTGGTGCACGGCGGTGGAGACGTGGAGGGGCTCGACGAGTCGGCGCCGTACCCCGCGCATCACTCCGCGCCGTATCCGGAGACCAAGGCGATAGCCGAGCGCGCGGTGATGGCCGCAAACGGGAACGAGCTCTCGAACGGCAAGCGACTGCTCACCGTGTCGCTGCGCCCGCACCTGGTGTGGGGACCAGGCGATCCCAACCTCGCGCCGCGCATCCTAGAGCGCGCTCGAGCGAACCGTCTCGTCCTGGTGGGTGGCGGCCACGCGATCGTCGACGCGACCCACCTGGACTCCGCGGTGCACGCGCACCTGTGTGCCTGGGATGCGTTGGCCCCGGGCGCAGCGTGCGCGGGGCGCACGTACTTCATCGCGCAGGGTGAGCCCATGCCGATCCGCGAGATCATCTTCGGGATCATCCGCGCCGCCGGCTTGCCGGAGCGCGCGCGTGAGGTCCCGCTCCCGGTGGCGCTCGCGCTGGGCTCGGTGGTCGAGCGCCTGTTCGCTTGGACCCGGCCGGACGTGGAGCCGCCGTTGACCCGCTTCCTCGCGGAGCAGCTCGGGACGTCGCACCACTTCGATCTGACCGCTTCGCGGCGGGACCTGGCGTACCAAGCGCCGATCACCACCGAAGAAGGCCTGCGCCGGCTCACTGCCTTCTGGCAGGCGCACGGCGCGCCGTAGCGGTCGTTCAATCGAGGATGCTCTCGCAGCCGAGCTGAATGCGCATCGCGGCGCCGGAATCGCCATCGACGGTCGTGCACGCCGAGGTGCAGAGGAGGATGGCGGTCGGGGTGATCGGGTCGTCGTAGACCCATGTGAAGCCATCGCCCAAGCAGTCGCCGGTGGAGGAGCGCGGGATGGTCACGGGCACGCCGGTCGAGCTCGGGGTGTAGACCAGGTTCACCAAGTTGGGCTGGAACGTGCCTTCATCCGGGACCGGGATGTCGAAGCTGCAAGGGATACGCATGGCCACGGCGACCGAGGCCAAGAGCTGGTTGAATAGCGAGGTCCAGTCGGTGGTGCAGATCGAGAGCTGAAGCCCACCGGTGGCCAGCGCGAGATTCCAATACCGATCGCCATTGGCGGCGGCTTCACCACCCGCTGGGCTCGAGCAGCCAGGGAACGTGAACGGGAACGGCGGCATCGTGTGCGTCGAGCCCGGCGGAGACACGACCGCGTGTGCCGTGAAGGGGTGCCCAAGCTCGGTGCGCATCTGATCCCGGAAGGTCTCGTCGGCCATGTCGCTCTCGTCGTCGGTCACGAAGACGAAGTGGGTGGTGGCGTCGCGACGCAAGAAGTCGGCGTTCCTCGGGATGCGATCGAGCGCCCACTGGAAGGAGTCCGTGGACTGCACGTTGGTGTCGACGAATCGGAAGCGCTCGGTGTCGGATCGGAGCGGCTCGGGGACGTCGACGAACCCCAGCGTCGTGATCAGCATCACGTGGTAGTCGTCGATGCCGGCCGCACCGATGGCGCCGACGAAGCTGTTGAGGCGTAGCTGGATTTGCTCGGCCTCTTCGGACATCGAGCCCGAGTTGTCGATCACCCAGATGATGTCGATCGGCGCGTTGCGGGTCTCGGCGCCGTAGTCGACACCGCTGCACTCCTCGAAGCCGCGATCGGTGCGCATCCCGCCGTCGAACGGTCCGCAGCGCACCTCGGGCGCGCAGTCTGGGTCGGCGCAGTCCAAGAGGCCGTCGAGGTCGTTGTCGACGCCGTCGCCGCACTCGCCGGCCGTCTCCGTCTCGCCGCCGCCGCCTCCCGCGTCGGTTCTCGAGCGGCGCTCGTCACACGCCGAGAGGAGGGCAACGAGAGCGAGCGCGGAAAGGAAGCGGGAGTGCATGGGCGAACCTCGACCGAGAGAGTGCACGACATCACGCCCCGGCAGGGACCTTCTGGGTCTAGCGCGCATTCTCACGACTGGCGCGGGCGGTCGCGGGGCCGCATAGCTCTCCTCCGTGAGTCACAGGAGTCAGGTTCGGTTGCCGTCGCTGTCGGGCTGGGTGCAGCCAACGGCGCGCCCCACCGTCGATCACGCACGTGACGCGTTGGGCGGTCGGACCACGTCTGGGCCGCGCGTCGGGTGGGGCGTCGTTGTCGACGACCCTCGTCACGGCCTGAGCCCCGGGGTGATCCTGCACGATGGGGGCGACGAACTCGACGCGTGGATAGGCGAGGGGTTGATCGCGCGGGTGAAGCTCGCGCTGGTCGCCGGCTCGCTCACCTCCACACCGCCCGAGCGCTTCGCAGAGGTCGCGAAAGAGATCCTTCGGTTTGCCTCGTTGCGCGAGGGGCAGGAGGTCGACGTGCTCGGTCCGGGGCCTGCGTTTCGCGCCGTGCTGCGCGAGCAGTGCCGCTACGGCGGGCTGGTCGAGCGGGCAGACGATGTGCGGAGCCCCCGCCCCGTGCTGGCCATCGGGTTTCGTCGCCTCGCACCGCTGAACCGCTAGCCGGGATCGACCGATCTCGATCGCGAGGCTAGGGTCCGCGCGATGTCTGAGACCGAGACTCCGGAGCCCGAATCGGCCGCCGATCGGTGGTGGCGCTGGATCAAGCGGATCGGGCGCCCCCTGCTGCTGGTGCTGGGGCTAGGCGCCATCGTGTTGCTGGTGCGCGATGCCGGCCCCCAGGCGGTGCTCGACACCTTGTTGGGTGCCGGGATCTGGTTGCCGGTAGTGCTCGTGCTCGAGATCGCGTGGATGGCGATGGATGTCGTCGCGCTCCGCGTGCTCTTCGGGCCGCCGGCGAAGAAGGTCCCGATGGCGGTGTGGGTGCGCTCGGCGATGATGGCCTACGGGATCATGATCCTCTTGCCTGGTGGACGCGCGGGCGGAGAGGTGGCGCGCGCCGCGTCGCTGGCTCCGTTCGTGGGAGGTGCCCGATCAGCGGCCGCCGGCACGCGCCTGCAGGCGGTGACGCTGCTGGCCAACACGCTGATCTCGATCCCGTGCTTCATCGCCGTGTGGTGGGGCGGTCCCGGATCTGCCCTGGCGTGGATGGTCCTGGCGAACGCTGCCGTGACGGGGATCGTCGGCGCCGCGATCATCTTCGCGACCCGCAAGGCGAGCATCGGGGGTTGGCTGGGCAAGCGCATTCGCGCGCTCGCGGCGCACGGCGACAGCTTCGATGAGGCCCTCCGCGAGGCCACCCCTTGGAGCCCCGCTATCGCAGCGACCACGTTCGGTCGGATACTTCAGGCGCTGCAGTACGGCGTGCTCTTGGTGTCCGTCGGCGGTTCGCTCACGCTGGTGTCGGCCTTGGTGTCGCAAGCTATCCACTTGGTCGGCGCTGGCCTGGGCGACTTCGTGCCCAACCAGGTGGGTGTCACCGAAGGCGCGTACCGGATCTTCGCGCCGGCGCTGGGGCTCGCGGATGATCCCGCCCGCGCGATCGGGATAGCGCTCGTGGCGCGCGCCTGTCAGTTCCTCGTCGCGGGCGTCTCGCTCGGGGTCTCGTCGTTCTGGCGCGGCCGCGCACCAGTACCTGAAGAGCGCCCCGCTGCCGGATGAACGAGCTGCTCCGGACCATCGCGTGGATCTTCGTCCACCCGACGGAGCGCCGGCTGCGCGCGCCCTACCGGATGTTCGTCCTGCTGCTCGTGATCGCGGTCGCGGCGATCCCGACGATGGTCTTCGCCGGGCTCGCGCACCTCAGCGGTATCGCCGCCGCGTTGACGCTCAACTTCGTGGTGTTGTTGCCCGCGATCCTGCTGGTCGCTTGGCTCGTCGATCGCCGCAGACTCGCGGAGCTGGGTGTCCCCACCACGCCCCGCGCGGCGCTGGGCCTGCTCTGGGGAGCCGTCTTGGGCGCAGGGTTGATCGGCGCGGTCGCGTCGATCGAGCACAGCTGCGGCTGGGCCCGCTACGAGTGGCTCGGGCCCAGCCCAGGCGCGCTGACTCTCTCTCTGGCGCTCTTCGCGATGGTGGCCGTCCACGAGGAGCTGCTCTTTCGAGGCTACTTGCTGACCAACCTGGCGGAGGGGCTCGGCGGGACACCGACCACGCGGGTTCTTGCTTTGGTCGCGGCGACGGTGCTCACGTCGTTCGGGTTCGCGCTCGCGCACCTCTTCAATCCGAACCCCTCTGTCCTGGCGATGACCAACATCGGCCTGGCCGGGATCTTCTTGGCGCTGCCCTTCGTCCTTCGCGGCGACCTCGGTGCGTCGATAGGGCTGCACTTCGGCTGGAACCTGATGCAGTGTTGGCTCGGGATGGCGGTCAGCGGCAATGAAGTCGAAGGCGCGTGGGTGCGCCGGACGATCCTCCCGGGAAACGATCTGTGGACCGGCGGCGCGTTTGGGGCCGAGGGTGGGGTGTTGGGTCTCGGCGCCGTCGTGATCGGTACGCTGGTCTCGATCCCTCTCGCTCTCTCGCTGCGTGATCCGTCGCGCTCGCAGGCGATGGGCCTGCCGCCCGCTTCCCGAGCCACACCGAAAGCTGGACCCGGCGCCCCAATTGCGGCACCTGAGCTGGGTGGTTGATCTCGTCCTGATTCCTCAGCAGCCGGACCGCTACCTGCGGAGTCCCCGGCTCGCACTCGGAGGTGAGCCGCGCGATCGCATCGAGCTGCATCTGCTCGCCTGGGGCGGGCTGACGCGCGACGACGACGAACACCTGGTGTTCCCTCTCGCGCTCGACGACACGTTTCACATCGGCGAGAGCGCGCGGATCACGAGCGGCACCGATCTCCTCGATCTGCTGAACAGCGACAGGCCACGGATCACGCGTGATCCCCTCGACGAGGACCGCGCGTTCTGCGATGCGGAGTCGGTCGAGATCGAGCGTGCCCTAGGGGGATCACGGGTGATCCTCGTGCGAGGCACATCGCGCGTCATGGTGTGGGAAGCGCAGGGGACGGCGGCGGCGCCCGCGCTCGCGGTGACGGCCGACGGAACCTGGGTCGCGTTCCACCACAACGTGCGCGAGGACACCGGCGAGCCCGATCTCACCAAGTGGATCGCGGTGTTCTTCGTCGACGCCCACGGCGCCGTGCATGCGCCGAGCGCGCCGATGACGGATCGCGATCGAGACCGCGCAGGCGAAGAGCAGGGGTTCGAGTTTCCTTCACTCGCGCTGGGACCAGACGGCGCGCTGGGCCTCTTCGGTCGGGGATCGCACAGCTTCTGGCGACAGGATCTGAGCGCGATGGGCTTCGGTCCGCGCGTGGCGTTGGGAGACGGCGACTGGGGCTGCCGAGGGCGGCGGGTGAGCCCGCTGGTGATGGGTGATCGGGTCATGGGCTATCGGGTGCTGACCGCGCGGCGCGAGCGCAAAGGGATCGTACTCGAGACCAGCGATGCGCCTTCAGGAGGACGCGCGGACCTGCGTCCCACCGCGCCGCTCGCATCCACCACCACCGCCATCTCCACCGCGGCGCGGGTGCGTCTGCGGCCTCGCGCGTCGGATCCGGCTGCTCACTGGAAGCGCCACACGCTCTTCGGCGACATCCACCAACACTCGGCGCACTCGGATGGATGCGGGACGGCGCACGAGCCCTACCTGCGGGCGCGTCATCAGTACGGCGATGATTTCTGCGCGCTCTCCGATCACGAGTCGTTCCTCGGCAAGCGAATCGGCCCTTCCGAGTGGCGCTACCTCGAAGCGGTGGCAGAAGCGCACCATCGCCCGGGCGCGCCGGGGCAGGGATCGTTCTCGACGCTCTTCGCCTACGAGTGGACCGGTCGCGCGTACCCGGGCCCCGGCCACAAGGTGGTCTACAGCGAGCACCCGGGCAGCGACATCGTCTCGCGCGATCGCGAGCCCACCGGCGAGGGACTGATCTCGCGCCTGCGGGTCAGTGGAGCCATAGCCGTCCCCCACCACGTGGGTTGGACAGGCGCGGATGAGGCGGCGCACGATCCGGAGGTCCAGCCCATCTGGGAGATCTGCTCCTGCCACGGCTGCTATCTCACCGCGGATCATCCGCTCGGGGGACGGGGCGATCTGCGAGACCAAATGGTCGACGCCGTTCTCCGTCGCGGTGCGCGCTTCGGGTTCATCGCGTGCTCCGATGGCCACGGCCTGCTCTTTCACCACGGGGTCGGTCGTAAGCGGGATCCGTTCCGCACTGGACTCACGGCCGTACAGGTGGAGCACAACGATCGGCGTCACATCCTCGGCGCGCTTCGGGAGCGTCGCTCCTACGCCACGAGCGGGGTGCCCATCTACTTGGACGTCGACGCGGAGGGCGCGCCGATGGGGAGCGTGGTGAAGGCGGGCTCGCGGGTCTCGATCCGTGCCGCGGGCTGCGCCCCGATTCGGAAGCTCTCGCTCGTAGGCCCCGACGGAGTCATCGCCGAGATCGACGGCTCCGGCATCGAGGCGGAGATCGAGACGAAGCTCGATGCCGCCTGGGCCTACGCCAAGGTGGAGCAGCTCGATGGGGAGATGGCCTGGTCCAGTCCGCTTTGGATCGAGCGCTGACACGCTGACACGACGCCGTGTGCGCCTGTCGACAACGTGGCATCTGCGTTCGGCCGGCCGGTCGCAACCATCCGTGATTCCATGAGGAATTCGGCCGCCTGCGGGCCTGGCCCGACCATTGCTGAAGGGCCCTGTCCATGGACGCGATGATGGACGGCGAAACCGGCAATGACGCAGGCCTCGAGAGCGGAGAGTTCCTCATCGAGGACCGCGCGACGCACGGCCCCGAGCAGCGAGCGCTCTTCGCCCGCGAGGTCCTGGCGCATCGGAGTGAGCTGGTCGCCGCAGGGGCACGCCTCTCGGGATCCCGAGCGGAGGCCGAGGACCTGGTGCAGGAAGCGATCATGCGCGCCTGGATCTTCTTCGAGCGCTTTCAGCCTGGGACCAACGGCCGCGCGTGGATGCATCGCATCCTCTTCAACACCTTCGTGAACGGCTACCGTCGCCGCCGTCGGGAGCGCGAGATCCTGGGGCAGGTCTACGTCACCGAGCTGCACCACGCGGCGCAGCGCTCGCTCGAGCCGCTGCCGACCGAGACGCTGTCGGACGAAGTGAAAGCCGCGCTCGCGAAGCTCCACCCGGACTTCCGCCGGGTGATCGAGATCGTCGACCTCGACGAGCGCTCCTACCGCGACGCGGCGCTCATCTTGGGCTGCCCCATCGGCACGGTGATGTCGCGCCTGCATCGGGCTCGGCGCGCGATGAAGCGGGAGCTCGCGGGCTACGCCGAGGCCGAAGGCTGGCAGGGCGAGCTGCCGGCTATCGACGGTCTCTTGCTCGAAGCCGCCTAAGTACAGCGAGCAGTACTAAGGCGCGGCGGGGATCGTCGGGACCTCGCCGTCGTGCAGCGAGGCGAAGAATCCGGAGATCTGCGCCATCGCGTCGTCGTTGTTGAAGACCGCGAAGTGCCCGTCCTCGGGGAACTGAAGCAGACCTGCGGTCGCCAACCCATCCGCCGCGTTCAGGCTGACGCTGGTCCCCATCACGGGGATGCCGAGCAGCGCGTAGGTGGGGATCGCGCGCGAGACGGGCGCCATCAGGGGCACCCGCATCGAGACGGCCAATGCCTCGATCGAGCCCGGCGACACGTAGACGTCCCGCAGGCCCTCGGTGGAGAGGATGTGCTTGGGGGCGAACCCTTCGCGTGGCGTATCCAGCGCGTAGCGTCCGTAGTTCGCGGGGTCGCTGGGCTCGATCCAGCCCTGTAGCAGCGTGATCACCGGGTGATCGAAGTCGAAGCCCTCGAGCTCGAACGCGTCGTCTCCTCCCGGCAGGCGGAGGAGCGTGGTGACGATCAGGGGGATCGAGACGGGCTCGATCTTCTCGAGCAGCGCGTAGCCGATGAGCGCCCCGCCCGCCGAGATCACCCCACCGCGCACCGAGTCATCCGTGCCTAGAAACAGCGGGCCAACCAGGCCCCCTTGCGAGTGGCCGAAGAAGTAGAAGTGCGCGGGATCGAAGCGCGCCGGTCCCCCTTCGATGGTGACGAAGTCGGGGATCACCATGCGGGCTGCCGCGCGCGCCTGCTGCACGATGTCGATCGCGCTCTCCAGGGTGTTGAAGCGGACCGCGTCGGGATTGAAGAGGTTGAAGAAGAGGACCTCCGGGGACGAGTCGGTCGGATTGCGCGCCGCGTGATGGATCTGATCTATCCCCATCGTCGCGTAGCCTTGGGCCGCGAGCAGCTGGGCCGTGTCGTCGCTCAGGTAGCTGCGGTAGTCGCCGCCCGTACCGTGCGAGTAGAGCACCAGAGGAAAGCCATCGGGCGGCATCGGGACGCCTGCGGGGATGGTGACGGAGAAGCGTGCCTCGAACGTTTCGTGCACCGTCGGTTCGCCCGCTGCGTTCAGATCGATGGCGCCGCCCTCGTCGAGGTACGGGATCTCGCCCTCCTGAAAGACGGGGGCGGTATAGCGGCCGAGCACCTCGACGACGCCTGCGCCGCCGCTGCCCGGAGCCCAGCTCTCTTCGATCACATCGGGCGGGACGCGGACCTCTTCGGTCTCGTCGCGGAGCCAGTCGCGAAGGGCGAAGGTGATGGCGGTGGGGTCCTGGGTGGTGAAGACCGCGAGGGACAACAGGGTCTCGTGCGGCACCCCGAGCTCGATGAGCGCGTCGAGCGAGGGTTGGTAGATGGCGCGGGCCTCGACGATGTCCGCGTCGTCCTCGGCCGCGCCCAAGAGCGCCTCGAAGTCGGCGTCTTGCGCGAACGATCCCCCTGCGGCAGGCAACACCGCGCGGGTGACCACGGCCGCGTAGGTTCGGTTTCCCGCCAGCGCGATCCCAGGCGCGGGTCGGATGGTCACCGTCTCGCCGGGCCAGAACGCGGTGTCTCGATCCTCGTAGTCGACCAGGCAGGGATGACGGGTGCCGCGCTCGGGGCTGTCCGGATCGATGTCGATGAGGAACACCGACGCCGACGCCATCATCGTGGTGGCGGCGTCCGCGGGGAGGGTGCTCACATCCACGGATCGGGAGAAGCGAAAGTACACCGCACCGTTCGTCGCGTAGCCCACCTGGCGGCGCTCGATGGCGTCGCTGTAGTCGTCGAGCAGCGCGACCCGGAATGGATTGGGGAAGCCCGTCAGGTCGGGCGTTCCTTCGGGCAGAAGGCGCAGGTCGGACGGCCATGGTGAGTCAAAGAACGCTGGCGTCGCGCCGGTGCGAGCTAGGGCGAAGATGGCTCGCACAGGTCCGGTGTCCGGCGGACGTCCCGCGTCGAACCCTGCGTCGCGCACGCTGGCATCGCCCCCCGCGTCCGGCTCGTCCATGGGGGGATCGCACGCGAGGCTGAGAGCGAGCGTGGCTCCGAGCAAAAGGGAAAAGCGGAGCGGACGAGCAAGCCACGACATGCCGCGATGCTACCCGGGTTTGCGTGCGGCGGATCGCCTCCGCGCTCCCATTGGAGGGAAACCCCAGTTCCTCGATAGGGAATTATCGCGCGGTGATTGGTCGATCCGCCAACACGTTGACAGTGCACGTCTTTGTTCCAGAACAGCGCCTCGACATTTCACCCTCTCGAGGCGGCGATCGATGGCGCAGACCTACTCCGACATGCTCCAGAACGTGAAGGGCGAGATTCGCCAGGTGACGCTCGAGGAGGTCCTTCGGCGGCTCGAGGCGAGCGAGCCCTACGTGCTCGTGGATGTGCGCGAGAAAGACGAGTGGCGCTCGGGCTACATCCCCGGTGCGCTGCATTTGCCGCGGGGCTTCCTCGAGATGCAGGCGGAGTCGAAGCTCCCCGACAAGACGGCGCGCATCGTCGTCTACTGCGCGGGCGGCATCCGCTCCGCGTTCGCCGCGCGCACCCTGAGCCTCTTGGGCTACGAGCATGTGGAGAGCGCCAATCCGGGCTTCGGTCGCTGGAAGGATGCGGGGTATCCGGTGGACAAGCCGGTCGATCTCACGCCCGCGCAGCTCGATCGCTACTCACGCCACCTCTTGCTCCCGGAGGTTGGTGAGAAGGGGCAGAAGCGCCTGCTCGAATCTCGGGTGCTCTTGCTCGGCGCCGGGGGCCTGGGCTCGCCGGCGGCGCTCTACCTCGCGGCCGCCGGGGTGGGCACGCTGGGGCTCGTCGACAACGACACCGTGGACGCGAGCAACTTGCAGCGGCAGGTGCTGCACGGCACCGATCGGTTGGGCACGCCGAAGGTCGACAGCGCCGAGATCACGCTGACGAACCTCAACCCCGACGTGAAGATCCTGAAGTTCCAGGAGCGGCTCAACAGCGGGAACGTCGATCGGATCTTCGATCAGAAGTGGGACGTGATCGTCGATGGTCTCGACAACTTCCCCACCCGCTATCTGGTGAACGACGCCAGCGTCTGGAAGGACATCCCCGTGGTGCACGGGAGCATCTTCCGCTTCGATGGGCAGGTCACGACCTTCTGGCCGAAGAAGGGCCCCTGCTACCGCTGCCTCTATCCCGAGCCTCCGCCCGCGCACTTGGCACCGAGCTGCGCGGAGGCGGGCGTGCTCGGGATCTTGCCGGGCGTGGTCGGCACGATTCAGGCGACCGAGGCGATCAAGATCCTGCTCGGCCAGGGCGAGCCGTTGGTCGGCCGTCTGCTGACGTACGACTCTCTCAAGATGCAGTTTCGTACGCTGAAGCTGCGGCGCGATCCGAGCTGTCCGGTGTGTGGAGACAGCCCCGAGATCACTTCGTACATCGACTACGAGCACTTCTGCTCGCGCTGAGCGGTCGCCCCGCTAGCGGTCGAAGAACGACTCGGTGAACTCGACCTCGACGTCGGGATCGTTGGGGTCGACATCGATGAGCGGGTCCGCCGCGCGACGGGCCAGCTCGGTCATGACCGCCGCGCGGGTGAGCGGCGGCGGCCTTCGTCGATCGAACCAGGAGTCGTCGAGGCCGGGATAGGAGGGGTCGGGCATGCCAGATGGTTGCGAGCTTCGATGGGGCGTTCACCCACCTGTTGGGGGCGGCGTACAAACCGGTTTCGTCCCCCCACCCATGTACTAGGCTCGCGGCCGCATGACCGACAAGCCCGCGAACACCAACCGCTCTTGGGGCGGCCGCTTCACCGAAGCGCTCGACTCCGTGGCCGCTCGCATGAACACGAGCGTCGACGTCGATCAGCGCCTAGGGCCGGAGGACATCCGCGGCTCCATCGCGCACATCCGCATGCTCGCGAAGGCGGGCATCGTGACGGCGCAGGACGCAGAGAAGATCGAGGCGGGCCTGCGGACCATCGGCGCCGAGATCGATGGTGGGCAGATGCAGTGGCGCGCGGATCGCGAGGACGTGCACATGAACGTCGAGTCGCGGCTAACCGAGCGGGTGGGCGAGGCCGGCGGGCGCTTGCACACCGCGCGCTCGCGCAACGATCAGGTCGCGACCGACATGCGCCTCTGGACGCGCGCCGCGTGCGATCGGATCGCGAGCAAGATCGACAGGCTTCTCTCGGTGCTCGTGGTGCGCGCGGCGCGCAGCCTCGACGTGTTGATGCCGGGGTACACCCACTTGCAGCGGGCCCAGCCGGTGCGGCTCTCGCATCATCTGCTGGCGTGGTGCGAGATGCTCGAGCGCGATCGCGAGCGGATGGAGGACGCCAAGAAGCGGATGAACGAGAGCCCGCTCGGTGCGGCCGCGCTCGCGGGCACGACGTTCCCCATCGATCGAGGCTTCACCGCATCCCAGCTCGGCTTCGCTCGCCCGATGCGTAACTCGCTCGATGCGGTCAGCGATCGTGATTTCTTGCTCGAGTCGCTCTCGGCCCTGTCCATCTGCGCGGTGCATCTCTCGCGGATCGCCGAAGAGCTCGTGCTGTGGTCGAGCCAGGAGTTCGGCTTCATCGAGATGACCGACCGCTTCACCACGGGCAGCTCGATCATGCCGCAGAAGAAGAACCCGGACATGGCCGAGCTGGTGCGCGGCAAGTCGGGCCGGGTGATTGGCGATTTGGTCTCGCTCTTGGTGCTGATGAAGGGCCTGCCGCTCGCCTACAACCGCGACATGCAGGAGGACAAGCGCCCCACGTTCGATGCGTTCGACACGGTGGAGGACTGCTTGGATGTCTTGGCCGGCGCGCTCGCGACCGCGCGCTTTCGTCAGGATCGGATGCACGACGCGCTCGCGGACGGGTTCCTGGACGCGACCGAAGTCGCCGACTGGCTCGCGGCGCGCGGCGTTCCCTTCCGCGAAGCGCACCACGTCTCGGGTCGGTTGGTGCGCGAGTGCGTGGCGCGCGGCTGTGTGCTCGCAGCGCTCCCGATCGAGGCGTGGAAGGCCCAGCACCCGAGCTTCGATGAGAGCGTGTTCGACGCGATCCGTCCCGAGGTCGCGGTGGAGCGCCGTGACGTCGTCGGTGGACCTGCACGGGCCCAGGTCGCCAGCGCGGTCGAAGGTCTGGTGCAGCGTCTGGCGGCGCGCAGCATCGACGCCGGACGCGAAGCGCAGACGCTCGGCGCGGGAGAGGGCTGAGATGGAGCACGGCAGTCGCACCGACGTGGTGCCCAGCGAACACTTCGCTCGCGACCCTTCCGTCCCCGAGGGCGGCCTTTGCTGTGACGGAGTCCCGCTGGAGGACCTCGCCAAGACGTACGGCACCCCGCTGCATGTGTTCTCGGAGGGCGCACTCGAGGCCAGCTACCGAGCGATCGAAGCCGCGCTGAAGGAGGGCGCCCCCTATCGTCCTCACCACATCTGCTACGCGATGAAGGCCAATGGCGCGCCCGCGATTCTGCGTCGCTTGGTGACGCTCGGCGCCGGCTGCGACGTGGTATCTGGAGGCGAGCTCTACTGGGCGCTCGGAGCGGGCTTTGCTCCAGAACACATCGTGATGAGCGGCGTGGGCAAGCGCGACGACGAGCTCACCCAGGCCATCGAAGCGGGCGTGACCATCCACGTCGAGAGTGAGCCCGAACTCGAGGTGATAGGTGACATCGCGACCTCGCTGAAGCGCGACGCGCTCCTCGGGCTGCGCATCAATCCCAACGTCGACGCCAAGACCCACCCCTACATCGCGACCGGGCTCTTCGACACCAAGTTCGGTCTGTCGATGAAGCGTGCAGAGGTGCTCCTCGAGCGCATCGCGCGTCAGCCGGCCCTGAAGCTCACCACGATGAGCAGCCACATCGGATCGCAGATTGGTGACCTTCCCGCGCTCGAAGAGGCGACGGCGATCACGGCCCGTCTCGCCGTGGCTTGCCGCAAGCTGGGCGCGCCCGTCTCCCGGATCGACGTCGGCGGCGGCTGGCCGGTGGCGTACGGCGACGAGGACGAGGCGTTCCCGCCCTTCAGCGCGCTCGGCAGCGCGATAGGTCGGGGGCTCCGCGCGGCAGACGCCCCCACGGACATGACCCTCGTGATCGAGCCGGGCCGCGCGCTGGTGGGTGACGCAGGCGTGCTCTTGACCCGCGTGCTCTTCGAGAAGCTCCAGGAGAGCCACCTCGGCCCAGGGAAGGGCAAGCGCTTCGTGGTCGTCGACGCCGCGATGACCGAGCTCATTCGCCCCGCGCTCTACCAGGCCTATCACGCGATCGAATGTGTCGCTCAGCCGCGCGGAGAGACGAGCTTCGCCCACGTGGTGGGGCCGGTGTGCGAGACCGGCGACTTCTTCGCGGAAGATCGGCCGCTGCCGCCAACGGCGCGCGGCGATCTCTTGGTCTTGCGGACCACGGGCGCGTACGGGAGCTCGATGGCGAGCGAGTACAACGCGCGTCCTCGCGCCGCCGAGGTGATGGTTTACGCAGGAGGCGCGATCGAGGTGATGCGTGCTCGAGGGCGCGTCGAGGATCTGCATCGCTGAGACCATGGCTTCGCGCGAGCTAGTGGTGCTGCGGGGACCGGCGAACCGGGTGCGTCACCAAGCACGGCGCTGGCTCGAGGGCAGCGAAGACACGCTCTGGGTGGGTGAGCCGGGCGACGGGCGTGTCCTGCCTCGACAGGTTCGCTCGCTCTTGGGGCAAGCGCGCGACGCCGTGGTGCTCGAGCTCTTCTCGGGGCTCGACCTCGAGCTGCTCGCGCAAGTCGAAGGGATGGTGCGCGGGGGAGGGCGGCTGATCTTGCTGGAGCCCGAGGAGCCCACGCCCGACGCGACGCTCGCGGTCGAGCCCTTCAGGATCGAGGACGTCAGCGTTCGAGCGGCATCACGGTTGCGGGCCCTGATGCCGGCGCGCCCCACGCTCGCACCGATCCGGGTCGTCCGCGCCGATCGGGGAACGGACGAACAAGCGCGGCTCGTCGATCGGCTGGTGGCGCGCTGGACGGGCGAGCGATCGCGCACCGCGGTGATCGCCGATCGAGGTCGCGGCAAGTCGAGCGCGCTCGGGTTGGCGATAGCTTCGCTAGATCGTCCAGTGACGGTGAGCGGACCGAGCCCGGATGCCGTGCGCGAAGTGCTGCGGTTCGGGGGCCCGCACGCGCGCTTCGTTCCGTTGGACGCGCTGCTCGATGCGACCAACGCGAGCCACTTGGTGATCGACGAGGCCGCGCAGATCGACGTGCCCACATTGCGCCGCATCGTGCTCGCGCATCCCGAGGCGCACCTGACTTGGGCCAGTACGGCGCGCGGCTACGAAGGCACGGGCGCCGGTTGGGTGCAGCGCTTCCTACGCTGGCTGGGCGAGCAGGGGCCGTTCGAGCTGCTCTCGCTCGAACGGCCCATTCGGTGGAGCCAGGGCGATGCGCTGGAGCGCTGGGTGCGCGAGGCGTTGCTCTTCGATGCGCTGCCGGCGCACCTCGCGTCGCTCGTCCTCGGCGAGAGCACGAGGACGGTGCGGCACGTGATGCGCGACGAGCTCCGAGACCCGGCGCTCCTGACCCAGGTGTACGGCCTCTTGATGCACGCCCATCACCGGACCAGTCCCGGTGATCTCGGGCGCCTGCTCGATGCCCCCAACCTCGCGCTGCATGTCGTCTTCGAGGAGGCTCCGGAGGGCCCCAGGGTGGTGGGCGTCAACCTCGTGGCGCATGAGGGCGCGTTATCGCGCGAACGATCGCACGCCCTGGCCACGCAGCGGATACGAGGACACGTGCTGCCAGACACGTTGGTGAGCCACGGGGGAAACCTCGACGCGGGGACGTTGCGGATGATCCGGAGCGTTCGCATCGCGACCCACCCCGATCGCCAGCGACACGGCATCGCGCGGCTCCTGACGGAGCACGTGCATCGGCACTACGCGGCCGATCTCTTCGGGACCGTCTTCGGTGCGACGGACGAGCTGGTCGCGTTTCGTCAGGCGCTGGGCTACCAAGTGATCCGCCTGGGGTCGGCGGCGGGCGCGCGTAGCGGTGAGCCCTCGGTCGTGATGGTGCGGCCCGTGAGCGACGACGCGCGCGCGCTGAGCGAGGCCCTACGCGCGGATCTCTCCCGCAACCTCCCGCTACAGCTGCGGCTCCTCATCGCCGAGAGCGCGCCGCTCGCGCCGCCGTTGGAGCGAGCGCTCGCGGACGCGCTGCCCGAGCCCCCACCGCTCTCGCCGACCGAACAGCGCGCACGGCTCGCGCACTACTTGGAGAGCGGACAGACCTTCGAGGCCGCGGCGAGCGTGCTGCATGCCTTCGCGTGCGCGCGCCGACAGGATTTCGCTCGGCTCGAGCCGATGGACGCCACGTTGCTGGAGGCCCGGGTCATCGAGCTGGCGTCGTGGCGGGAAGCCGCGCAGCGGGCGGGTCTGAGCGTCGCGCAGGCCCAGCGCCGACTGCGAATCGCCTTCCGCGCGCTTCAAAGAGAGTGGGCGATACTGGACTTGAACCAGTGACTTCGACCGTGTGAAGGTCGCACTCTACCGCTGAGTTAATCGCCCGAACGAACCGCCCGAAAGCGGGTCGCATCTGGTAGCCGACGCCTCGAACCTTTGCAAGTCCGAAGCGTCGTCCTAGAGCACCGATCCGTTTGATTCCAGCAGGAATCAGAAGGATTCGGCGCTCCCGGGGGTGTGGGGCCCCGACGAATTCACTTCGGCGGGGCGAGGGGACACGTGTCCCCTCGGAAAACAACGGCTAGGGCACCGATTCAAATGAATCGGTGCTCTAGCTACCCCTCGATCACGGCTAGCCCTTGATCTTCCGCTTGAGCAGGTCGCCGAAGGTGCCGAAGCCCTTGGTCGCTGCCTCACGACGGTAGTCTTGGATGGCCTTCCGCTCTTCGTCGTTCTTGAGCGCCTTGAGCGAGCAGCGAAGCGAGCCGTCGCGGTCCAAGCCCACGACCTTCACCTCGAGCTCGACGCCCGGCGGGAACTTCTTGCGCAGATCGGTCCCGCGCTCGGTCCCGGTCTCGGAGCTGGGGATCACGCCGCGGCCCTTCTTGCCGGGCACGCCGTCGACCTGCACCAACAGGCCGAACGGTTCGATCTTCTCGACCCGCACCTTGATGTTCGCGCCGATCTTGACCGACTTGCCGGCGCTCTCGGGCAGCGTGCCTTCGGCCCAGAGCTTCGCGTTCGCATCCGACAGCTTCGAGAGCGCGACCCGACGGGCCTTGATGTCGATGCGGTCGATGCAGACGACGACGTCCTCGCCTTCCTTGATCCGCTCGCCCGCGTGCTTGAGATCCTTGCCCAGCTCGCTGACGTGCAGGAGGCCCTCGACGCCCGGGGCGATCTCCACGAACGCGCCGAACTCGGCGACGCGCATGACCTTGCCCTTCTTGATCGTGCCCTCGACCATGTCCTTGAGCTCCGACTCGAAGGGATCGGGCTGGCACGCCTTCATCGAGAGACCGATGCGCCCGTCGCGACGACGGTCACGACCGCCGCCGGCCTCAGGACGGCCATCGCCACGGTTGTTGTCGCCACGGTTGTCACCGCGGCCGCCGCCGCGCGCTCCGTGCTCCGGCGCGCCGAGGCGCACGATCTGGACGTCGACCAGGTCGCCCACGTTCGCTGCATCCGAGGGGCGCAGCGACCGGTCCCACGAGACCTCGGACATGTGCACGAGACCTTCGATGCCACCGAGATCGACGATGAGACCGAAGTCCCTCACCTGAGCGACCCGGCCCTTGAGGACGGTGCCGACCTTCAGCGACTTGCGCATCTCACGAGAGCGCTTGCGGGCCTCACGCTCGAGGATCCCGCGGCGCGAGACGACGATGCCCTGGTGGCCGGACTTGGCCTGCTGCACCGAGAACTCGAGGCGCTGACCTATCAGCGGCTCGGGATCCTCGATGTGCTCGAGCGTCAGCCCGGAGATGGGGCAGAAGGCGCGCATGCCCTCGACTAGGACGTCGAAGCCGCCGCGGTTGTATCCGTAGACCAGACCGAAGACCCGGCGGTGCTCCTGACGCGCTGCGGTCAATCGGGCGCGGCTCTCCGCCCGCACGAAGACGCGGTTGTAGATCGCGACGGATCCGTTCTCGGAGACCGCGCCGATGCGGCCGCGGAAGACCGAGCCCACCTCGATCGGCGGTCCTTCGACCTCTTCCATCGCGGGCGCCTCTTCGGCACCCGCTGAGTTCGCGGTCTCGTCGTGCTCGTCGCCGTCGTCGGCCGTCGGGTCGTCGAGCTGGGGCGTCCCCACCTTCAGCAGACCGCGTGCGGACTCGGCCATGGCAACCGGGTCGGACGCGTGCAGATCGGCGGGCTCATCGGCCTGCTTCACCACCGCATCGGGCACGCCGTCACCGTCGAGATCGACGGGCGGGGGCGGGGGTAGCGACTCGCTGGCGGGCATCCCGACCTGACCGTCGAGTTGCGCCATCGCGTCTGCGACCTGCGCGGGATCGCTGGCGGCCGTGGCCTCCGCGCCGTGATCGTCCTCGGTGTGAGGCTCGGCGGGCGGCTCCGGGATCTCACGCGGCTCGGTCTCCGTCGCGAAGGCGATGCCTCGTCCGAAGAGATCCAGCACGGCGACGCCGCGCTCGACGCTGACCACTCGGCCCGCGACGACCTCGCCGGGCGAGAGGATGTGCCGGCGACCTCCGGTGTCGGGGAAGTAGCGCGAGAAGGGCAGGGCGTTCTGATCCCGGCGCGGGCGTTCGACGCGGGGCTCGGGTGCAGCAAGGGCCTGACCGTCCGGGCCCAGCTGAGCCTCGCCTGCGCCCTTCTTCTTGCGACGGCGACGCCGCTTCTTCTTGGTGCCGTCACCCGGGGTCCCGTCGGCGCCATCGGCCGATGCGCCCTCGTCGCCCTCGCCCGATGCGTCTTCGCTGCCGTCCTCCGAATCGCCGCCGTCCTCGCCGGCGCCTTCGTGTCCGTCGGACGACGGTGCAGCAGAGTCGTTGTCGTTCTGGGATGCGGAGGAGGTGTTCTCGGTGGCGGGTGCAGCGCTGGGTGCGCTCTCGGCCGATGCCTCGATCGCGCTCTCGGTGCGCGTCTCGGTGCGCGTCTCGGTGGTCTCGGTGGGCTCGGTCGACATGGGGGGCGTTCCTCTCGGATTCGATGCACGGACCGCGTGTGCCGCGGCCCTTCCGCGCGCGGCGGATTTCGGGGCCGGGGAGCCTAGGTGCGAAGATCGCGTGCGTCAATCGACGATCATCGGCGATGAAGCCGACGACCGCAGGTCGCTACCCGAACGTCGCGAGCGCCGCCGTCCAGGACTTCACCACCCGCGCGTCCCACTGCTCTTGCTCGACCCGCAACGCATCGCGCACGGGGCCCCGCTGCACCAGCTTTCGGTAGCGCGCGGGGAGCTCCTCCGCGATGGCCTCGATGGTGCCGGGATAGATCCGGTGCAGCTCCGCTATCGCGCGGAAGTAGCTGCTCGATCCGGGGGTGCTCTCGGTCCCGTAGATCAGCGCGCCCAAGATCTCGCCGAGCTCACGCTGGGTGAACTGCGCGTCGAGCACTTGCCTCGCCCATCGTTCGAAGAAGGGACCTAGCGGCAGGATGAGCGACCGGTGACCACGAAGACACCGAGGTCCGCGCAGCGCGAGGTAGCGATGGTTTTCGGGGGCCATCACCTCCTTGTTCACGTGCCCCGCGAGCTCGAGCTCGCGCTTGTGCAAGCCGAGCCACGCGCCGTTGGGGCTCCCGTGGCCCAAGCGGGTGTAGCGGGTGAGGAACTCCACCTTGCGCGGGTTGCCCTTGGGCCAAGCCTCGACGACCCGACCCAAATCGCCCGTATTGTGCGCCAGGGTGGTGGCCACCCGCAGCGCGAGAAGAGGATCGCGCGCTCGGGCGAACGCGAACGCCTCGGCCTCGTGGATGAGCTCGGCGTCGATCTTGGCGATCAGCCGGTCGGCGGCCGCGTCCGCGCCGATCGCGAGCGCGCGGCCGAGGGCCCCAGCGCGGACCGAGAACCACTCGCCTGCGTGGCCGTACACCCGCGCAGGGAGATCGACCGACGATCGAAATCCAGGCAAGTCGACGACCCGCGCGGAGACCTCGTGCACTGGCCACGCCGCGGCCTCTTCGACGAGCTCGAGCGAACGGTCGAGTGACGCCTCGGTCTCGATCTCTTGCCAGATGTGGTAGCGGATGTGCGCGTCCACGTCGGTGGGGACGAAGGTCGCCACGGTCACGTAGTGCGCGGAGAGCATCAACCCCAGGTAGTCCAGGTGCGCCTCTGGACCCCGCCAGCGATCCTCTAGCTCGATCGCGCCAAGCAGGCGCGCGCGTGCACTGGAAGTGATCGGCGCATCGCCCTCGAGGGCCCAGCGTGCGGTGTTCTGGGTCTGCTCGAGGAGGAGCGCGGGAGAGACGCCGCGTCGCATGAACGACGGACGTAGCCAATGCCGAAGGACGGTGCACGCGTCGATCGCGTCGGCGGCTCCGAGCGAATGCGAGTGCGGACTCGAGATCGCACTCGGGACCCATGGTCTGGTGGGCACGGCATGTGCTGATGGGCGCGGCATGACCCGCTCCCTGCGCTCCTCTCCGTTTTCCGGTGCGTGGGACGTACGGCACCTCGACGCTGTGGGACTACATCGGGACCGGCTATATCGCGGACGCGTACGTCTCGACGGGCTCGGACGGGCAGGTCGCGCCGACCTGCAGCTAGCGGCTATAGTCGCCGCCTGATGGTCCACGCCTGGCATGATCTCCCCAATCCCGAGCACGATCTCGAGGGCGGCTTCAACGTCGTCATCGAGATCCCCCGCGGCTCCAAGGTCAAGTACGAGCTCGACAAGCCCTCGGGGCTGTTGCGCGTCGACCGGATGCTCTATAGCGCCGTGCACTATCCCGCGAACTACGGATTTCTTCCCCGTAGCTACTGCGACGACAACGATCCGCTGGACGTGCTGGTCCTGGGCCACGAGCCCGTCGTGCCGCTGAGCATGATGCGAGCGCGCGCCATCGGGGTGATGCGGATGGAGGATGGCGGCAAGCAAGACGACAAGATCATCGCCGTCCACGTCCACGATCCTGCGTTCGAGTACTACAAGGATCTGCCCGAGCTGCCGCCCCACACGATGCGGGAGATCCAGCGCTTCTTCGAGGACTACAAGACGCTCGAGCAGAAGTCGGTGACCATCGACTCGCTCGCGGGCGCCAAGGATGCGGTCGAGGTGGTCCGCGCCGCGCTCCGCCTGTACCAGCAGAAAGAGAACCAGCTCCGCGGCTGGGGCTGACTTCTCCCCCTGGGCCTCCGCCCTAGACCCGGCCGGAACGCGAGCGGGCTTCGCCCTGCGTTCCGTGGAACGCCGGCTTGGGTGCGCGAGGTGATGCGGAGCGTCGTGGCCTCTGCTCGGTGCATTCGGTACCATCGGCCGCCCATGGCCCACCTGGAATTCGAGAAGCCCATCGTCGAGCTGGAAGAGCGCATCCGCGAGCTGCGTGTGTACGGCGTGGGAGACGTCGGCTTCGAGGCCGAACTCAAGCGCCTCGAAGAGCGCGCATCACGCCTGCAGAAAGAGATCTACGCGCAGCTCACCGTCTGGCAGAAGGTCCAGCTCTCACGGCACCCCGAGCGCCCCTATTTTCTCGACTACCTCGAGCGGATCTTCGACGACGCGATCGAACTCCATGGTGACCGAGGGTTCTCGGACGACGCGGCGGTGGTCTCCGGCTTCGCCCGGCTCGACGGCCAGTCCGTCGCGGTCATCGGCCACCAGAAGGGCCGCACGACGAAGGAGAAGGTCCGCCGCAACTTCGGGATGGCCCACCCCGAGGGCTACCGAAAATCGATGCGGATCATGGAGCTCGCGGCGCGCTTCGGTCGGCCGATCCTCACGTTCATCGACACCCCCGGCGCGTATCCAGGCATCGGCGCCGAGGAGCGGGGACAGAGCGAGGCGATCGGACAATCGCTGCTGGTCATGTCGCAGCTCCGGGTTCCCGTGATCGCCACCGTGATCGGCGAGGGCGGCTCGGGCGGTGCGCTCGCGCTCGGCGTCGCGAACCGGGTGCTCATGCTCGAGTTCGCGACCTACTCCGTGATCACCCCCGAGGGCTGCGCGTCGATCCTCTGGCGCGACGGCGCGCGCGCACCCGACGCTGCGGTGCAGCTCAAGCCCGCATCGAGCGACGCGCTCCGGCTGGGCGTCGTGGACGAGATCGTCGAAGAGCCCGCAGGCGGCGCGCACCGCGATCCCGACGACGCCGCGCGGCGTCTCGGGACCTGCCTTCGTCGCCATCTCGGCGAGCTCAAGCGCCTCACGCCGGAACAGCTGGTCGACGACCGCTACGACAAGTTCCGCAAGATGGGCGTGGTCCGCGAGGAACGCGCTTCGTGAGCAGTCCCTACGGCGGCCCGCCCTACGGCCCACCGTACGCCTCGATCCCCAACACCAACCCGAGTCGTGCGCCGATCGGCAGCGGGATGCCGTCGCCCTACCGGGTTCGCAAGATCATCGGTGCGCTCCTCTACTGAGCGGCCAGGGGATAGGCGGCCTGCTCTTTCTCTTTTTCTTCGTCCTGTTGCCGCTGATCGAAGCGGACCCGGCCCGTGCGTTCATGGCGATGGGGGTGGGCGCGGTGATCGCGTTCCCCGCCATGGCGATGTACTTGACCTTTCCCCGCCTGCTCGACCGATACGATCCCGAGCTTGGTACGCGCTGCTCCTCGCCCTCGCATGGGGCGCGCTGGCAGCCTGCGGCTTCGCGGTCTTGATCAACACCGCGGTCTCCATCCCGCTCCGAGCGCGCATCCGAGAGCTCCGCGAGCAGGGCGCCAGCGCCGCATGAACCAGACTACACTCGCCGCGTGAACGAAAGCCCCAAGCCTGCTCGCCGTCGGCGCACAGGCGCTCTGAAGAAGACCGCGCGAAGGCTCTCGGCGGGGGCGCAGAACGCGCTCGAGATCATGCGCTTGGGACGCCTCGGCGCGCCGTACGCGGCGCCCTACGAGGTCGCGCACCGGGATCGGGTCCACGCGCTGCGCCACTACCACACGGCGGGCGAGGCGGACGCGCGCCTCATGCCAGTGCTCTTGATTCCGCCGCTGATGGTGACCTCCGAGGTCTACGACATCGCGCCCGAGCTCTCGGCGGTACAGCTCCTCGGTGCCGCGGGCATCGACGTGTGGCTGGTCGACTTCGGCGCGCCGGAGCGATCCGAAGGCGGAATGGACCGGACCCTCGATGATCACGTCCGCGCCATCGACGAGGGAGTCGACCGGATCATGGCGGCGACGGGCAAGAGCGCAGTGCACCTCGCGGGCTACTCACAAGGCGGGATGTTCGCGTACCAGGTCGCTGCGTTCCGCCAATCGAAGAACGTCGCATCGGTCATCACGTTCGGCTCACCAGTGGACATCCAGCGCTCGCTGCCCGGAGTGCCGGCCGAAGTGACCAAGCGCCTGATCTCGGGCGCGGCGCGCGCGCTGGAGAAGCCGCTCGAGGCGATCGACGGCCTGCCGGGCTTCATCACCAGCACCGCCTTCAAGCTGCTGTCGGTTCGCAAAGAGGCCCAGCAGCTGGTGGAGTTCGTGGGAAACCTGCACGACCGCCAAGCGCTCGAGCGTCGCGAGTCGCGGCGGCGCTTCTTGGCCGGCGAGGGCTTCGTGGCCTGGCCGGGGCCCGCGTTCCGAAAGTTCGTCGACGAGTTCATCGTCGGCAACCGCATGGCCCAGGGCGGATTCGTGATCGACGGCCGCACCGTCACGCTGTCGGACATCACCTGCCCCATCCTCTACTTCGTCGGGACGAGCGACGAGATCGCCCGGGGGCCCGCTGTGCGCGCCATCAAGCGGGCCTCACCGCAGGCCGAGCAGTACGAGGTCGCCGTCCGCGCGGGACACTTCGGCTTGGTGGTGGGCAGCCGCGCCGTCGCGCGCACTTGGCCCACCGTGATCGATTTCGTGAAGTGGAAAGCCGACGCGGGGGACAAGCCGCCGGCGCTGCTCGAGGAGGCCACGAGCGACGAAGAAGACATCGAGGACATCGACGACGCGGAGTTCGACGAGCTGCCCTTCGACATCGACGTCTTCTACGACGCGGCGAGCACCGCGGTGGACGCGATGATGCGGCGGGCGGGCGACGCGGCCGAACAGGTCACGCAGCTCGTCGACAACCTTCGATGGCAGGTCCCGCGCCTGGCCAAGCTCCGCAAGGTCACCCCCGACACCCGCATCGGCGTGGGCAAGGCGCTGGCCGAACAAGCGCTCGCGATCCCGGACGCCACGTTCTTCCTCTACAAGGGCCGCGCGTTCACCTACAAGGACGCGAACCAGCGGGTCGATCACGTGGTGAAGGGACTGGTCCATTGCGGCATCCGCAGCGGTAACCGGGTGGGCGTGCTGATGGAGACGAGGCCCTCGTACCTCACGCTGGTCGCTGCGCTGAACCGGCTGGGCGCCGTCGCTGTGCTGCTCAGCTCGGAGAGCACCCGGGTCACCCTGGAGCAGGCAGTCGCGCTCTCGGGGATGCAGTTTTTGATCACCGATCCCGACAACGCCGCCGAGGCCCGCGCCGCGTTCAAGGGGCCGGTGCTCTCACTGGGCGGCTTCGGGCAGAAGCGCGCGCTCCCCGATGATGTGCTCGACATGGAGGCGATCGATCCGGCCACAGTGACGCTTCCGTCCGGCTTCATCCCCGACGACGCGCGGGCCAGCGATCTCGCGATGATCATCTTCACCGCAGGCCGGCGCGAGGTCCCGCGTCCCGCGCGGATCACCAACCGGCGCTGGGCCTTCTCCGCGCTCGGCGCGGCGGCGGCGTGCGCGCTCACGTCCTCGGACACGGTGTACTGCTGTCTGCCGCTCCATCACGCGGCGGGCATGTTGGTCGCCGTGGGTGGCGCGCTGGTCGGCGGCTCGCGCCTCGGGCTCTCGCCGCGATTCGATGTGGCGACCTTCGGGAGCGACGTGCATCGCTACGGCGCGAGCGTGGTGTTCTACGCGGGCGAGATGCTCCGCGACGTGGTCGACGCGCCACGAGGTCCGCTCGATGGCTCGCTGCCGGTTCGTCTCTTCGCGGGCAGCGGGATGCGCATCGATGTGTGGCGCAGGCTCAAGGACAGATTCCCTCGAGCGAGTGTGCTCGAGTTCTACGCGTCCACCGAGGGCAACGCGGTGCTGGCGAATCCCTCCGGCAAGAAGGTCGGCTCGCTCGGCAAGTCGCTGCCCGGCAGCGCGGACTTGGCGCTCTTGTCCTGGGACTTCGAGGCGGGCGACGGCGCGGGTGATTTCCTCCGCGACGAGCGGGGCAACCTGATGCTCGCCGGACGCGGTGAGCCTGGCGTGCTGGTGGCGCAGATCGATCCTTCGCATCCGATGACGGGCTTCGATGGCTACGCGAGCGCGACGGGCGACGAGGGCTCCGAGGAGTCCGGCGCGCGCCTGTTGCGAGGGGTCTTCGACGACGGGGATGCCTGGTTCGTGACCGGCGATCTGATGCGCGCCGACGCGGACGGTGACTTCTGGTTCGTGGATCGCCTGTCCGATGTGGTCCGCACCGAGCGCGGCGTGGTCACGACCGTCGAGGTCGAGGACGCGCTGGTGACGTGCTCCGGCGTGGCGCGCGCGATCGCGTACGGCACCGATGGCAAGCGCGCACAGCTGATCGCCGCGTTGGTGCTGCGCGGCGCGCTCGATCTGGACAAGCTGAGCGCCGAGATCGAGCGGGCGCTCCCCCTGAACAAGCGCCCTCGCTACCTGCGGATCGTGCCGTCGATCCCGCTCACCGATGGCTACCGACCACGGAAGACCAGCTTGCGCGAGCTGGGCCTCGCACAGCGATCAGGTGATGTCCTCTGCGAGCTGGACGCCAAGGGCGAGCGCTACGTGGTCGCGTCGAACGCAACAGAAGCGCGCGCCTAGTCTCGGCGCTCGCGTGGTGCATCCCGCGCCAGCCGCGGCGCGCAGCCTCGATCGGTCGCTACGATCTGCGCTGATTTCGCGCGGGGATGGGCTGGCCCATCCCCTGCTGTGGGCCAAACCATGGACACTGGAGGAAGCCTTGCTCCGTGGATTGAAGTGGACGGCGCGGACCTGCTGCACAGCGGGCCGGCCGCGGCATCCAGCGCGGCGCTGCACTACGTCCACGCCGAGGAGGCAGGCATCAGCCGTCGCCGCAGCGGTCGCGGCTTCGGCTACCGCGACGAGCACGGCCTCCGGCTCACCGATAGGCTCACGATCGCCCGGATTGCTGCGCTGGCGATCCCCCCCGCCTGGGAGAACGTGTGGATCTGTCCTTCGGCCGACGGCCACATCCAAGCGACGGGCCGCGATGCCCGCGGGCGCAAGCAGTACCGCTACCACGTGCGCTGGCGCGCGGTGCGTGAGGAGGCGAAGTTCGAGCACCTGCTCGCTTTCGGGGGAGGGTTGCCACTGCTCCGCGCTCGCATCGCCGAGGATCTCGCCCGCCCGCAGCTGTGTCGGGAGAAGGTCGTGGCGACGGTGGTGCGTCTCATGGAACTGACCTGCGTGCGGGTCGGCAACGATTGCTACGCTCAAGAGAACGACACGTTCGGTCTCACGACGCTGAAGGACCGTCACGCCCACTTTTCGGGCGGCGTCGTCTCGTTCGCGTTCAGGGGCAAGTCGGGCAAGTCCCACCGGGTGTCGGTGCGCGACGTCAAGCTCGCGCGGATCGTGCGCCGCTGCCAGGACGTGCCGGGTCAGCGGCTCTTTCAGTGGCTCGATGAGGACGGAGGCCGTCACCCGCTGACCTCGAACGATGTGAACGATTATTTGCGTGAGGCCATGGGCGGACCGTTCACGGCCAAGATGCTGCGTACGTGGTCGGCCACCGTCATCGCGTGCGAGCACCTCGCTGCACAGGCCCCGAAGGGCACCCGGCGCGCGGCCAAGCAGGTGGTCGCTCGCTGCATCGAGGAGGTCGCGGCGCGGCTGGGCAACACCCCCACCATCTGTCGCAAGAGCTACGTCCACCCTGCGGTGATCGAGGCGTACGTGGCGGGGGGACTGCGGCGGGCCATACGAGCGCCCCGGCGTGCCCAGCTCGACGCCTCGCTGCGCGCGGAGGAGCACGCGACGATGCGATTTTTGGCGCGTCGCGCGCGACTGGAGGCTGCGTGACCTCCGCACGAGGAAGGTGGCGGTGAACGCGGGGGAAGTGATGGGCGCGTTCGCCTCGGTGGCGTCCGTGGTGAGCTTCACGCCCCAGGCGTGGCGCATCATCAAGACCCGCGACACCAAGAGTTTGAGCGCGCCCATGTACGTGTTCACGGTGACCGGTTTCGCGCTCTGGGTGGGTTACGGCATCGGCATCGACTCGTGGCAGGTGATAGCCACCAACGCGATCTGTTTCGTGCTCTCGGCGTTCATCCTGATGATGAAGCTCCTGTCGCCCGCCAAGAAAGCAGCAGTAGCCGACGCCTTGGATCCGGATCCGAGCGGGACCGCTAAGCGTCCGCCCGAGCATGAGTGACGCGCCGAAAGCGGACCCGGTGGACCCGACGGGCCCGCACATCTTCGACGAGTACGTCCCAGCCCCCTAGGGGTAACACGTCACCTGGCGCGGGCAGACGTCCCAGCGCGGCGAGGATGTAGCGCCCCACCGTCTCGGCGCCCTCGTGGTCTTCGAAGCGGGCGCCATCGAGCTTCAGCTCGTCGAGCGGGACCCCTCCGTGGGCCACCACGCTTCCGTCGGCGGACGCCTCCACCTCGAAGCTCGGGGAGCTCCGGAGCTCGTCGCGCACCTCGCCGATGATCTCGCCCACCAGATCATCCAGCGTCACCAACCCCTCGGTGCCCCCGTACTCGTCGACCACCAGCGCGATGGGTATCGCGCTGCGCTGCAGCTCGTCGAGCACCTCGCCCACGGTCCGCGACTCGGGGACCACCACGATGTCGCGGCGCAGGCTCTCGATGGTGCTCGCGACGCGGTCTCGCTCCACGAGCAAGAGATCCTTGGCGTACACGTAGCCCGTGATGTGATCGGGGTCGCCGTCCGTGCTCACGGGGAAGCGGCTGAAACCGTGCCTTCGGACCTTGCGCAGCAGCCCGTCGTAGTCCGCGGTGAGCGCGATGATCTCCATGTCCACGCGCGGCACCATCGCGGCCCGCACGGGTCGGTCGGTGGCCCGGAGCACCCGCTCGAGCAGCTCGCGCTTCTTCTGGTCGACCTCGCCGAAGGAGCGCTGGATCACCAGCCGCAGCTCCTCGAGCGAGAGCGCACCCTCGGCATGATCAGGCGCCGGCAGGCCCATCATGCGCAGGACGAGGTTCGACGTGTTGTTCAGGATCCACAGCGCGGGATAGGTGGCGACGAAGAACGCTCGCAAGAGCCACGCAGTCTTCTTGGCGACGTCCTCGGGCCGCTGAATCGCCAGCGACTTGGGCACCAGCTCACCGATCACGATGTGCAGCGCCGAGATCAACGCGAACCCGATGCCCACGGCCACCGCTTCGCTGCTGGCGTGATCCAGACCGGCCCACTGAAACACGGGCGCGAGGAGCTGCTCCATCGCGGGCTCTCCGAGCCAACCGAGTGCGAGCGACGCGAAAGTGATCCCGAGCTGGGTCGCCGACAAGTACGCATCCAGGCGCTTGGTGATCTCGAAGGCCCGGCGCGCCGAGGCGTCCCCCTGCTTGGCCAGCGCCTCGAGCGCGGTAGGCCGAACCTTGGCGAGCGCGAATTCGGCCGCCACGAAGAACCCGTTGGCGATCACGCAGAGAAACGCAGCGAAGAGCGCGAGCATCGCCGCGTTGTACGGGATGCTCGGGCGCCGCGCTCAGCGCGCTACGGATCGGGGGACCAGACGACGCTCGCGGTCGATCCCGAAGACACGAGTGCTGCGCCCGCGATGACCATGGCGAGCCCAGCGAGCGCCGGGATGAGCGCCGGGATGAGCAGGAAGTACCCGATCGCTTCGTCGGCCGCTCTGCCGGCGGATCCGTCATCGGCGCCGCCGAACAACGAGATGGCGCCGGCGAGCGAACCAAGGATGGCGAGGCTTCCCAGCACGAGCACCACGGCACCGGACGCACGGCTACGAGAACCGTAGCGGACATCGAGGCTGCCGTTCGCCAGCAGCGAGAGGGGCGTGCTGGCGATTGGCAGCGGCACGTCCCCTGGGCGGACCGCGACGTTCACCGACCATGTGCCCGGACCCAGCACCGCCGTGCACGGCAGGGTGCAGTCAAAGGCCTCCCCCCACGCCGCCTCGATGGGACGCAAGTGAACGCGCGCCCCGGTTGGGCGCCCCGACACCCGGATCCCGAGGGAGACCCGATCAGGCAGGGCGAGCGGTGGGGGAGGGGGCCGCGGCGCACGCGGCGTCGCGGGGCGGGTGATCGCGTCGGCTTCGACGTCCGCGTCGACCGAGGCGGCGTCGTCCAGCGCCGAGGCTGGTGCATCGGCCTCGTCCGCGGTGGGCTCGCGCCGAGGTCACGCCGAGCAACACGATCAGCGCCCCCACCAGCCCGGCTCCCACGCTCACCTTCACGGGAGCGAAAATGCCACGGCCGCCTGCCAATCTCAAGCGTACACGCGAGAAGACCTCTCACGAGAATCGTGCAGCGAATGTGGTAGATCGCGCGGCAACATGACGAACCCCGACTCATTCAAGAGCCGCGCGACGCTCGACGTCGCCGGCAAGAAGATCGATCTCTTCCGCCTCGATGCCCTCAACGGCGTCGGCGACGTCGCGACGTTGCCGTACTCGATCCGGATCCTCCTCGAGAACCTGCTCCGCCACGAGGATGGCGCGAACGTCACCAAAGCGGACATCGAAAGCCTGGCCAAGTACGACCCGAAGAACGTCGGCGAGACCGAGATCCAGTACGTGCCCGCGCGCGTCTTGCTCCAGGACTTCACCGGTGTCCCCTGCGTCGTCGATCTCGCTTCGATGCGCGAAGGCCTCGCGGCGATGGGCGGCGACCCCAAGAAGATCAACCCGCTGCAGCCAGTGGATCTGGTGATCGATCACTCGGTGCAGGTCGACTCGTTCGGCACCCTGCGCTCCTTCGAAGACAACGTGCAGCGCGAGTTCGAGCGCAACGGCGAGCGCTACCGCTTCCTCAAGTGGGGGCAGGGCGCGTTCGACGGCTTCCGGGTGGTGCCGCCCGGCACTGGGATCGTGCATCAGGTCAACATCGAGTACCTGGCGCGCGTGGTCTTCACCCGCGACATCGACGGCAAGACCGTCGCGTACCCCGACACCCTGGTCGGCACCGACTCGCACACCACCATGGTGAATGGTCTCGGGGTGCTGGGCTGGGGCGTCGGCGGCATCGAGGCCGAGGCCGCGATGCTCGGTCAGCCGGTCGCGATGCTGGTCCCCGAGGTCATCGGCTTCGAGCTGAAGGGCAAGCTGAAGCCCGGCGTCACCGCGACGGATCTCGTGCTCACCGTCACCCAGATGCTCCGCGCGCACGGGGTAGTCGGTAAGTTCGTCGAGTTCTTCGGCGATGGCCTCGATGTCCTTCCGCTCGCCGACCGCGCGACCATCGCGAACATGGCGCCCGAGTACGGCGCGACGATGGGTTTTTTCCCCGTGGACGCCGAGACGCTGAACTACCTGCGCCTCACGGGCCGCAGCGAGGAGCAGATCTCGCTCTGCGAGCGCTACTGCAAGGAACAGGGTCTCTTCCGCACCAAGGAGAGCCCGACGCCCCGCTTCACCGACACCCTCAGCCTGGAGATGGGCGAGGTGGTCCCCTCGCTCGCGGGTCCCAAGCGCCCTCAGGATCGGGTGGCTCTCACAGACATGAAGCGCGCGTGGCGCCGCGGGCTGCCCGCGTTCGCTGGCGTGGACGCGACCGGTCTCGATTCCTATTTCGATGGCGCCGCGCCGAGCACCATCACCGATGAGAAGGTTCGCGCGCGCATCACCCAGCGGGTCGCGGTCGATCTCGCGGGCAGCGACATGGGCCCCACCGAGGATCGCAGCCGCACCTTCGACGTGGGCCACGGCGACGTGGTGATCGCGGCGATCACGAGCTGCACCAACACCAGCAACCCGTATGTGCTCGTGGCCGCGGGCCTCGTGGCCAAGAAGGCGGTCGAGCGCGGGCTCACCGTGAAGCCCTGGGTGAAGACCTCGCTGGCGCCCGGCTCGCAGGTGGTGACCGAGTACCTGACCAAGTCGGGTCTGCTCACCTACCTCGAGAAGATCCACTTCAACATCGTCGGCTACGGCTGCACCACCTGCATCGGCAACTCCGGGCCCCTGGAGGAGCCGATCAGCAACGCCATCCGCGGCAACGATCTCACGGCGGTCTCGGTGCTCTCGGGCAACCGGAACTTCGAGGGTCGGATCTCGCCCGACGTGAAGGCCAACTACCTGGCCTCGCCTCCGCTGGTGGTCGCCTACGCGCTCGCCGGCACCGTCGACATCGATCTCGACAAGGACGCGCTGGGGACCGACAAGCACGGCAAGCCCGTGCTGCTCGCGGACATCTGGCCAAGCCCCAAGGAGGTCAGCGACCTGGTGGCGCAGCACGTCACCCGTGATCAGTTCGTCAGCAAGTACGCCGACGTGTTCAAGGGCACGCCCGACTGGCAGGCGACCAAGGTGCCGACGGGCGACCGCTTCGCGTGGGAAGACGACTCGACCTACATCGCCAAAGCACCCTTCTTCGATGGTTTGAAGAAGGAGACCCCGGCGCCGGCGGGCGACATCAGCGGCGCGCGCTGCTTGGTGCTCGTCGGTGACTCGATCACCACCGATCACATCTCGCCGGCCGGCAACATCAAGGCGGACTCCCCTGCAGGTGAGTACCTCCAGTCACACGGCGTGACGCCGCGCGACTTCAACCAGTACGGCGCGCGTCGTGGTCACCACGACGTGATGGTTCGCGGCACGTTCGCCAACATCCGCCTCAAGAACCAGGTCGCGCCCGGCACCGAGGGCGGTATGACCCGCTACTTCGGCAAGACCGATGTCGATGGTCCGGTCACCTCGATCTTCGATGCCGCGACCAAGTACCAGGCCGAGGGCGTCGCGCTCATCGCGCTCGCGGGCAAGGAGTACGGCGCCGGCAGCTCGCGCGACTGGGCGGCGAAGGGCACGTACCTGCTCGGCATCAAGGCGGTCATCGCCGAGAGCTTCGAGCGGATCCACCGTAGCAACCTCGTGGGCATGGGGGTGTTGCCGCTCCAGTTCACGGGCGGCGACAGCGCGGCGACGCTGGGCCTCGACGGCACCGAGACCTTCGCCATCGCCAACATCGCGGGCGGGATCAACCCCGGAAAGATGCTGCAGGTCACCGCGACCGGTCCGAGGGGCACCAAGACCTTCGAGGTCAAAGCGCGCGTCGATACCCCGGCCGAGGCCGACTACATGCTGCACGGCGGCATCCTTCAGTACGTACTGCGCCAGCTCGCCGCGAAGTGATCGTGAGGGGGGACGCCGCAGCGCTGCTCGCGTTGGCGTCCATCCTCGCGGGCTGTGCGTGCGACGGGCCGGAGGTGGCCGATGCGCCTCCGAGCCCACCCGTGCCTCACGATCCGGCCACGGTGATCGTCCCGCAGGTACTGCCGCATGCGCCGGAGTACTTCGGATGGCTCGACGACGAGCGAGCGTTGTTGGTGGAGCGGGGCATCGGCTACGTGTGGGAGCCTGCGACCGACCGGGTGCTGGCGGTGTTGGCCCACTCGGAACTGGGCGCAGTGTTGCCGTGGAACTGGCCCACCGATGAGTACGAGCGAACGTTGCGGACGCCGTTTGGCACCGTGCTTTCCCGTTCGTTCACCGCCGATCGGGATCTGAGCGTCGACGGCGATGAGATCCACGCGCGCTTCGCCATCGGCAATCACGGGGAAGGCGTGGTGTTCTCTCCGGACCATCGACGGGCCCTGGTGTGCGATGAGACGGGAGTCACCGTGCGCGAGCTCGAGCGGGGTCGCGTGGTGGCCCGTCGCGAGGGCGCCGTGAACGAGTGCGTGTGGGAAGGCGACTTGATCGCGATCATGGCCGACGACGGAGTCGAGGTCCTGCACGCCGACACCCTCGAGCGGGCTTTCGATCCCATCGAGCACGTGTCGCTCGCCGCTCCGTCGCGCGATGGCACCCGTCTCGCTGTGGTGTTGCGGGGAAGTCGCGAGGGGATCTCGGTCATCGATCTCGCGACGGGCGAAGAGCGAATGCATCGGAGTATGCCGGCCCCCCAGCGGCTTGGAATCGTGGGCGACTCGGTGTTCTACAGCTCGGTGGTCGGCCCCGAGTACTACGGATCGGTGCCTGTGGCCTCGATACGCGGGGGGGTGTTGTCGGCTCGCGGCGGGAACGTAATCGTGGAGGAGGCCGAGGACGTCGAGTCACGGCACCTCGGCCCAGCAGGTGTGCTGATGCGAACCGAGACGGGCATCGTCATGCGCCAAGCGTCAGGTGCGATCGTTCGTCCAGGCGCGGTGTCGGTGGCCTCCATCGAGATCGGTCCAATAGGGGACACGCTCGCCGTCACGTCAGCCGCGCGGCGTTGGTGGGTGGACGCGACGCTCTCGGCGCGCGCCTTCGGGGTGTGCCCCGAGCGGCCGCGCCACCCGTTCTCGCTCGTCGGATCGGGCTCTCTCGAGCTCGTCTCGGGCGAGCATCACTACCTTGTGGCCGAGGGATGCGTCGCGCACGACGACGGCCGTTCCGTTCGTTCTGGGTTCACGACGATCGCTATCGCGGCCGACGGGACTCACCTGGTCCAAGGGGCAACGCATCTCGAGCTTCGTGAGCCCTCGGGCGAACTTCGTGCAGCCGTCGCGCTCGACCCGGGAGAGGCGCTCCCGTGCATGAACAGCCCGTGCACGCTCCCGGTCGCGTTCGCCCCGGACGGGACGTTCTTCGTGCTCGCGGCGGGCCCGCGCCTGCGCACGTTCGACCTGCGCACCGGGGCGCGCATCGGGGAGGCCGCGGTGCCGCCGCGCACGAACGAGATGGTCTTCGCACGAGACCTGTTGGTGCACGACGCGCAGCCGTTCGGTCCTCAGCGCGAGCTGTCGATCTTCGAGGTTCCCTCGCTTCGGCGCCGCGGGGGCTGGCTTCCTGCGATCGGGCCGCACCCGACGAGCTTCGACAGCCCCATCGTCACATCGTTCGCCGTCATCGAGCGGGAAGACCACATCGAGATAGCGGAGGTCGCGGGCGGGGTGCTCCGCCGGATGAGCATGCGCGGCGTGATGCTGGGTGAGGCGCCCGTGCCAGGCGCATCCGGGCTGATGGTCCTCGACGGCGTCATCGCAGTGAGGGGCGAGCAGACAGTCACGCTGTGGCTCTGGCCCGATCTGACGCCGCTCGGCGAGGTCCCCGGCCGTCTCGAGGCGGGCGGCGACGGTGAGCTCGTGGTGTGCGACGGCGAGCGCGCGCAGCGGGTCACGATCGAGGCAGATCCGATCGAGGCAGATCCGCTCCGCATCCGCGCGTTGGACATCACCTGTACAGCGTCGTTTCGCTACTTTGGGCGAGGGATCTTCGCGGCGACCCAGGCGAACGGCGTGGCGCTGATTCGCGCAGACGACGCCGTGCTCTCGCTTCTGGTGGCGTTGGACGGAGATGCGCTCGTGTGGAGTGGGATATCCGACGGTGTGGCGTTCGGGGCCGTCCCTGTGATGCTCCGCCAGCCAACGATGATCTCGGAAGGAATGATCGACGCGCCTCGGGGCGGCAGCGTCGCCGATTGGATGGCCGGCCCATGATCCTCGCGCTGGTAGGCATGTCTGGTGTCGGCAAGTCGTATCACGCGGCGGCGCTCGCACGGCGCGGCTTCATCCGCCACGACGTGGACGCTGCGATCGCGATGCGCATCGGCGACCTCTGTGCGTCGCTCCCCGGTGAGCGCCCCGTCGAGACCGTCGGGCGCTGGATGGGGATGCCGTGGATGCCTGGACGGGCCGAGCGTGAAGCCGAGTATCTGGCGCTCGAGGCTGAGCTCACCGAGGCGGCGATGGACGCAGCGGCGGCTCCGGGCGACCACGTGATCGATACGACGGGGAGCGTGATCTATCTCCCCGCGGCGACCCTCGAGCGTCTGCGTCGGACCGCCACCACCGTGCACCTCGCGAGCCCTCCTTCGCGCATGGACGCTTTGCTCGCGCGATATGTCGCCCGGCCAAAACCAGTCGTCTGGGGCGATCACTGGGCGCCTGCCGCGGGCGCTGCACCCACGGCCGCGTTGGCACGATGCTACGCGGGCCTGCTCGCCTACCGTGAAGCTCGCTATGCCGCGCTCGCCCACCGCAGCGTGGCGGGAGCTGCGCTCAGCACGAACGCGCTGCTCAAGCCCTGAGCTTGCAACGTCGCGGCTTGCAACGTCGTCCGGCTCCAACGACGCTTCGCCGCATGCGCCAACTTTCCTTGCTCTTGGTCCTCTCGCTCGCCGCCTGTGACACCCCCGCCATCGACGACGCGGGTGTGCTCGATACGTCCATCGCTGCGACGGATGCACCGGTCACCGACTGGCCGCTGATGGAGGTGCCCGCATCGCACACGCTCGAGGGCGGCGTCGTTCGCGACGTCCTTCGACTTCCGACCTACCAGGCGCCGCCCAACCCCACGACCGGTGATGTCACCCCGACAGAGTTCAACGCGACCCAGATCGCGCGCTACCACGGCGGCGCACCTGCCAGAGCCATCGTGCTGGCGATGCCCGGCTTCTTGGGCGGCGCGGGCAGCTTCGATCGTTTGGCGCGCGAGCTCGTCGCAGCCTCCATCGCGAGCGGCGATCCCATCGAGGTGTGGGCCATCGACAGGCGCGCGAACCTCATGGAGGATCTGCGCGGGCTCGATGCAGCCGAGGCGAGCGGCAACGCGGAGATCGCCAAGGGCTACTACCGCGGCGCCGACACCGTCGGCGGCGAGCGCTTCGGCGGCTACCGAGTGCAAGAGAGCCTCGGCTTCATGAGCGAGTGGGGCCTGGCCACCCACGTCCAGGACGTGCGCTCGCTTATCTCGCGCATCCCCGAGGCCGATCGCGTGGAGCACGTGTTCTTGATGGGCCACAGCCTGGGCGGCACGTTCGCGGAGACGTTCGCCGCGTGGCGCTTCGAGGACGGAACCCGCGGAGCCGATCTGTTGGCCGGCGTCATCCTGATCGACGGTGCGCAGGGCGAGGTCCCCGCCGAGGAGACGGCGTACCTCGAAGGCACGAGTGATGGCTTCATGCCGTCGCCGGGGCTCGAGAGCATCCGCACCACCACCCGATTCGTGGAGCTCCCGCTCCTCGGGGTCGGCGTCTACACCACCGCGGAGATCCTCTCGCTCGAGGCGCTCACCGCACCCGACGCCGTGGTCCACGACGTCGCCCGCAACCGCACCCTCGGCACGCTGCTGGGGCTGCCGGTCGGGCGGGTCCCCGACATGACGAACGAGGCCGCGCTGGGCTGGGGCTTCGACAGTGCATCCAATGGTCTGTCGTTCGCCGCGGTCTCGTGCGGCGCGGCGATGGGCGGGCCGAGCGAGGAATACGACGGCCTACTGGGCGGGCGTCTGATCCATCCAAGCGACCCCGACGCGACGTACACCTGGATCGACGCACCAGATGCTGACCCCGCCGAGTTCACCCCCATCGAGTCGCTCGCGTACTCGTGGACCCTGGGCCGCACCAACTTCGGTGAGTGGTACTTCCCTCAGCGCCTGCCGATCGATCTCGCGGCCGTCGGCGGGCTCGCAGTGGCGGAAGACGGATGGCAGGCGACCTTGGATCTGCGCGCGTTCGACGGGGCGCTGATGGACGCGCCGGTGCTCGCGATCGCCGCGGGCCTTCGATCGGTGGCGAGCTTCGAAGCCTCGCGCGCTCGAGGCGCGCCGCTGGGCGCCGATCGCCCCAACGCGGGAACTGCGCGCACCGACGAACTCGCTTACCGCATCGTAGACGCGACGTTCATGACCCACATCGATCCGCTCACCGCGCCGCATACGGACGCGAACCCCGTGCCCGAAGCGATCCTCGCGTTCATCACCGCGAACGTGGGCGCGGGCACCACGAGCGCGAACCTCGATTGAAAGGGCCAACGGCTCGCATCGCCCGACCGACTGACGAGCTTCACCCCGGCGGAGCGAGGCTACGATGCCGCGTGCTCCACGAACTCAGCGACGACGAGAAGGCCTGGGTGCTCGACAACGAGCGTCTCTGGCGGCGGGCGCACGCGATCACGAGCGAGCGTCCCGAGCTCGATGTGAGCCTCGTCTACCACGCGCTCGTGAACCTTCGACGGTCGCCCGAGGAGTGTTTGGCCCGAGGGCCGACTCGTGCAGCTGGCACCGCTCATTGAGCGCAGGGCGGGCCATTCGCCTGCTGTCCATCGAGCGAATCGTCGCGAGCAAGCGCGCGACGGGACGGCCCAAGGACATCGCCCAGCTTCCGGTGCTCGAGGCGCTTCTGGCAGCGCGCTCGAGCGCAGACCTCGATTGACGGCCGCGGAGTAAGCTCCACCTCGATGCTCGGAAGCTCCCTCGGTCGATCCCTCGGACTCACGTTCGGCAGCTACCTCGGCCGCCAGATAGCGCTGGGCGCCTGCCGCGATGACGGGGACGACGACTTCCCTCGCAAGTCCTTCACCAGCCGGGTGCCGCTGCCGAACCTGCCGGGCGCGGTCGATCTGAGGCCATGGATGTCCGCGGTCGAGGATCAGGGCGCGCTCGGGAGCTGCTGCGCCAACGCGCTGGTGGGGGCGCTCGAGTACCTCACGGTGCGCGAGCGTGGCGAGCGCACCGATCTCTCGCGCATCTTCGTCTACTACAACCAGCGCCTCTGGGATGGCGGGGTGCGCGAGGACGTGGGCGCCACCGTGGTCGATGGGATCCGGGTGCTGTCGCGCGTCGGTGTCCCTACCGAGAAGAGCTGGCCGTACTTGCGTGGGCTCTTCGCGATACAGCCGCCCGAGCCGATCTACACCGAGGCCGCGCGCCACAAGGTCAGCGACTGGTGGTCGATCGACATCGAGGTCGACGCGATGCGCGCGTGTCTGGCCGCGGGGTTCCCGGTGGTGTTCGGAACGCGGGTGACCGAGTCGTTCATGACGCCGCCCTCGAACGGGATGATCTCGATTCCCTCTGCGGGTGATCGGGATGACGCCAAGCACGGTCGACACGCGCTCTCACTGGTGGGCTACGACGACCGACGACGCACCTTCGTAGTGCGCAACTCGTGGGGCGATGACTGGGGCGATCGAGGCTACTGCTACATGCCCTACGCGTACCTGGGCAACCGCAGCTGGACCCGCAACGCATGGGCCTTGAGGCTAGCGAGCGGCGCGCACGATCCCAAGGCGCCGCCGCCTGTGGATCTACGTCAGGTGCCCGCGGCCGAGCCCTCGCGTGGAGGGGCGTCAGGCGGAGCTGGCGTCGCGGGTCAGGTCGCGGGCGTGGGCGCGGAGCTCGCGATCGGGATGTTCACCGGCAGCAGCCTGCTCGCGGGCCTCGCGGGCGGCCTGCTCTCGGGCGTGGCGCCTGGCGTGATGCAGGGACTACGAGGCCGCGACGTCGGGGTCACCATCGGCGGCGATCGAAGCCAAGCAGTGCTCGCGCTGATGCGCGCCGGCGGGAGCGCGCCCGCACACCAGCTGCTGCCTTGGGACGACGGACTCGATGAGCGCGCGGCGGTGGCGCAGCTGACGAAGACCGCGGAGGTGCGAGCTGGCGAACGCGAGCGCGGACCCGACCGCGCGGACCCCGTCGCCGCGAAGGTGACGACGAACCCGATCATCGGTGCGGGCGCCGCGGTGATCGCAGCGGGCGCTTTGATCACTGGAGCGGGTGGAAAGCCCGCGCCGATCCCATCCGCGAAGCCGACGCCAGTGAAGCCGACGCCCGGCAACTCGAGCGCGGACGCGAGCCCTGATCTCAGTGCCGTGATCGAACACGCTCACGCCGAGGCGGGCGGTGCGCGCGGGCCGTTGGGCGCCGCGATGCCGCCGCACGCGAACATGGAAGAGGGCGCGCACCACGGCATGGCGATGCGCTTCGCCGCGGGTGGCATCTTCGTGTGGGCGGGCGCCGACGGTCAGCCGCTGACTCCGCTGGTCTTCCGCGACACCGATCCTCTCTACAAACACTGGCTCTCGCTCGGGGCCGCGCGATCACCGCTCGCATGGCCCAGCGATCCCATCCAGACCGCCCCCGACGGAGCCACACGCATGCTCCCCTGCACCCGCGGCGTCGTCCTGGCACACCCCCGCTTGGGCGCGCGCGCGATCTCGGGCGTGCTCTACGGCGCGTGGCAAACCCGCGGCGGTCTGAAGAGCGATCTGGGATTCCCCACCGAAGATCAGCGCACCGAAGGGGAGGGCGTCGCCCAGCGTTTCGAGCGAGGTGAGCTCACGTGGTCGCCACAGGAGGGCGCGCATTGAAAGCGCAATCCAGCTCAATCGATCACGAACAGCACGTCTTCTTCGCGCTCGATCCCCAGCGGCAAGAGCCGCTCGCCCCGACAAGGACCAGTGACGCAGTGCCCATCACGACGCTGGTAGAGCGCGCCGTGGGTGCCGCACATCAAGAAGCGCTTGGTGTGATCCAGCACGTAGCCGCTGCCCCCATCGAGCGGCACGGGGATGTGGCGGCACTCGTTCAGGTACGCGCGCGGCACCCCCTCGTCGTCGAGCACGACGATCGCTTGCCGCGGCCGGCCGTCGCGCGGCGAGAGCGCGACGAGGAGCGCGCGCGCGGTGCGCACCTCCTCGATCGTGCCGGCTCGAATCTTCAGCGCGTTCACCGCTTGCGATCCATCAGGGCAGCGACACTCTTGCCTGGGATGCAGTAGACCTTCTTGGCGGGCACCGACGTGAGGCGACGGGTCCCCAGCTCGATCGCGGTGAGCCGCCCGCCGTACACGCACGCCGTGTCGATGCCGGTCGCAAACGGCCACTCCTGAAGGCCGCGGATGGCGTCGTGTCCGAAGATCGCGTGCGCGGGGCCAATCCAAAGCGACGCCCAGGGCAAGCCGTCCTCGATGCGCTTGCTGGGGGTCCCGTCGCTCTGGATGCTCCGCATGTTCAACAGATGGGTGCGCTCCTGACGGGCCAGCGCCACCCCGGCGAGCAGCCCCGCGTGCACCACGACGGTCTTGTGCTCTTGGAGATCGAGGTAGAGCGGGAGCGCTGAGAGCCACGCCAGGTCCTCGTCGTCGATCTTCTTGGCGAGCTTCTTCACCCCGTCCGGGAAGGCGCCGTCGTCCCCGCGCCGCCGCGCCGCCACGCAGCGCAGGAGAAGATCGTCGTGGTTGCCCAGCACGGCGCGCGCGCCGATCTTGCGACAGCGCTTCATCACCGCGAGCGATTCGGGCCCCTTGTTCACCAGATCCCCCACCAACACGACGGAGTCGTCTGCAGTCGGCGCGAGCCGGTCGAGGAGGAGGTCCAGCTCGTCCACGCAGCCGTGGACGTCGCCGATCACGAACGTGCGCGAGGTCATCGGGGGCCGGAGCATTCAACGTCGACTCGAAAGCCGCCAGCGCTCTCTCCCGCCGCTCGGGACCGGCTGCTGCGCGTCGCTTCTCGTCAGCGCGCGCACGCCGACGCGCAGCTCGCGGCGGCGCACGCAGCACACGCTCCATAGTCCGGATCCGCCCCGCATCCGGGCCCGGGCGACGATGATGCAACGCAGGTCGAGCACAGCGTACTCGCCGCGCAGGCGGTGACCGCCGCACAGCACGCGTCGTCGAGGCAGCGGTCGCACGTCGTCGCAGGATCGGGCGTCGCCTCGCAGTCGATCGTTTCACCCAGTCCCGCCGTCTCCGGCAGCAACGGTCCGTAGCTGGCACACCCGGATGCGGGATTGGGGACGAGGAGCGCATCGATCGCCACCATCGGGCTGGATGCGGTGTTGATACGGATCCTCCCGAGCCCACCACCTCCGCCGCCCGACCGCGAACTCGCGTTCGTCCCGGCGCCGGCTGACATGGTCGAGGTCGCCGCGGCGCCAGCATACGGAGCGCCTCCGCCCGGTGCTCCCGTCGCTCGAATGGTCCCGTTCACGATCACCTCGGGCGCCTCCAAAAGGATGGCCCCGCCGGCGCCGCCACCGCCGCCGTAACGACCGGAGCCGTTCGACGCAGCGTCTTGCCCGAACGACGGCGCGACCGCCTCGAGAATACCAGCGGCCCGAACCTCGATTCGAGTCGCCGACACGAGCTGCATCAACCCGCCCCCCGCTCCCGAGTGGCCGTTGTAGGAGGAGTTCCCGGGAATGCCACCGCTCGAACCACCGATGAGCGGGACGAGCTCTGGATTGCCATACACGGTTCCCGCGTGGCTGGTCATCCCCGCGCCGAGGCCGCCCAGGGTGCAGAAGGCTCCGCCCTCACCGCCTCCACCGCTGCCGCCCGTGGAGAAGCCGCCTCCGCCGGGCCCCTCGCCGGGTGATGCGGGCGGGCACACGGCGGATGGAAAGCCAATCCCGTTCACGGTGATGCTGGCGTCGATGACGATGTCGCCCTGGGCCACGATCACGAACGGTCGATCGCCGTCCGTGTACACGTCGTAGTCGTCCAGGTAGGAGAGCCGGTCGACGTAGAACACGACCAGGTCAGGGGCATCGCCGGGCTGGTCGATCACTTCGACGCTCCCCGGAATATCGACGGGTGTGCGGCTCGAGCTGTCGCGTCGCCGCAACAGCTTTCCTTCCAGCACTCCCGCCAGGTCTAGTCCACAGTGCATGCGGCGACTTCCAGCCCGTTGAAGGTCTGATCGGAGCGGTTCATGACCCGGAACCAACCGCCGTCATCCCAGAGCGCGAACGCCCAACCTCGATCCCGCGTCTCCGATGCGACCGCCGTGTACCAGGAGCGAACGTTGTCGTTGATCGTGTGGGCGTGCTGGTTCCAGTTCACCCCGAGCTCGCCGACGTAGATGGGCAACCGCCCATCGGCCCACACGACGGTTCGGTCCATCGAGGTACCAATGGACTCCACCGTCCACGCCGTGTCGATGCCTGCCGCGTTGCTCGCGTGGGTCAGCGCCGTTGGCGAGTAGTAGTGGATCGAGCCCATGAGATAGGGATCGTCACCGCCACCGGGGATGTCGGTCACGCTGGGCCAGGTGATCCGAAGCGACGCGGGGCTCCCCCAGTCGTCGCCGTCGATCACGATGATGCGCTCGGCGTTGTGGCCCCCGCAGTCCCGAATCACGTCGTAAGCAGTCTGGTTCAGAGACCGAACGGCGGCGGCGTCCGCGACGAGCGTCCCGTGGGGCTCATTCACCACCTCGAAGACCAGGCCGTAGCCGCGGTCGGCGAAGATCTCGCAGATGTCCGTCCACAGGGTGCGAAAGATCGCGAGCTGTCCGGGGCTCCAAGCGTTGTCGAACAACCAGTCCTCGTGATGGGCGTCGAGCACCACGTACATGCCTCGTTCGAGCGCGTGATCGATGACGCTCGCCATGCTCGCGAGCCGGGGGTGATCCCGATTCACGACGCCGGCGTCGTCCGCGAGCGAGCCCTCGCCCCAGTCCGAGTCGAGCCAACGCACCGGCAGGCGCACCATGCGGTAGCCCTGCGCGTAGTACGCGTCGATCATCGCGTTCACCGACATCGGGATACGCGGATGCTGGTTGGTCTCGAACGTGTTCCCCACGTTGAAGCCGCACGTCATCTCGTTGGCCGCGGTCGTGGCCGTGATCGGCGTCGGTCCGGCGTCACCGCCCGCATCAAAAGCCAGACCGATGTCGGCGAGGGTGCCCGCATCGCCGGGGACGGACCCGTCGACGGTCATCCCCGCGTCGGCGCCCCCGTCGATCCTTCCGACGTCCCGCCCCGGCCCTGCGTCAGCGGGCGCTGTGTCGGGCGGATGAGGGGCGGGCGTGCACCCCATCAGGATCAGCGACAGCGAGAGGAACCGGGCACTGTCGTGTATCGCAGACCAACGCCCGTAGGAATCATGGGTGGAGCGCATCTCTGTCCTCCTCGAAGCGTCGAGGCTCGACGGCCTTACCGAGGGTACACATCGTCGGTGCTCATTGCGAACGCGCCGAGACGAACGCGAAACGGCGCGCTGCATGAGCAGCGCGCCGTTCGCGTGAGAGTCGTCGAAGGATCACATGTCGAAGCAGGCGAGCACACGGGTCTGCTGGCAGGCCTGGATCGCCATCTGATTGGCCATGACCATCTGGCACGTGTTGATGGCCATGATCTCGGTCGCGCAGCGGCTGTTCGCAGTCGCGGGATCCGTGGCTGCGCACGCGAGGAACGCCATCATCTCGTCCGGGCAGGTATCGATGAGGCACGACTGGATCTGATAGCCGAAGCACTCGTCGCAGGTGAACTCCTGCGGGGCGGCGCCGCCGGCGTTCACGAGCGCACCCGGCGTCGTGTCCGCGGCGACAGCGTTCTGCTGGCACATCGCGGCCGTCGCGCCCGAGCAGCCTGCGACTGCGCTGAAGGTCGCCGCCGAGCATCGGGGAAGGCAGGACGCGGGAAGGGGCTCCAATTCAGCCGCGTTCACCGTGCCGCAGGGACCGCTGGCCGGCGCGTCGACGCCGGTGTCGGTGACACCGCCGCCCGTGTCGCCCATGCCGGCGTCGTTGCCGCCGCCGCCGGTGTCGTCCGGGATGATGACGATCGGGTCGTCGCCGCAGCCAATGGCGGCCAGGGCGATCACACAAGCGAGGGGGAGTACTGCGCGCATCGGGAAACCTCCGGAAGTCGGCCTGAGCGACAGCGCCCAGACGAAGCGCGGCATCATGCCGATGTGCCTCCTGCGTTGCAAGCTCGTGACGCACACCAGGGCTCCCGGCTAGAGTCCGCCCCCCATGGCCACCACCAAGAAGACCGGCTCGAAGTCCGCTCCCGCCAAAGAAGAGGGCAGGCCCGCCCCCAAGGCCGCTGCTCTGAAGAAGGCTGCTCCGAAGAAAGCAGCGCCAGCGAAGCCGGCCGCGCACCCACCGAGCGCCGCGCCCACTGACGGACAGAAGGCGCCCGCGTTCTCGCTCGAAGGCAGCGACGGCAAGACCCATCGCCTCGCGGACTACGCGGACCGGAACCTCATCCTCTATTTCTATCCCCGCGATGACACCCCGGGGTGCACCCGCCAGGCGATCGCGTTTCAGGGCGCGGCCAAAGCGCTCGCGAAGAAGAACGCTGTGGTCCTCGGGGTCAGCAAGGACTCGCTCGCGTCCCACGCCAAGTTCAAAGCCAAGTACGATCTGGACTTCGTGCTCCTCTCCGACCCCGATCTGAAGGTGCACGCCGCGTATGGGGCGTACGGAGAGAAGGTCCTCTACGGCAAAAAAAGCACGGGCGTGATTCGCAGCACGTTCGTGATCACGGACGGTCGCATCAGGAAGGCTTTCCCCAAGGTGAAGGTCGACGGCCACACCGACCACGTCCTCGCTGCGCTCTGAGCGGGCGCTGTGAGCGCGTGAGTTAGCGCAAGGAATGCGAGGAGATGGGTCTATCGGGGGGCGGGCCATCAACGGTAAGGTCACCTCCTCGTTACTTGCCGTCCCACGAGGTGCTTCATGTCCCGCTTCTCGCTCTCTTCGTTCCCCGCTTCGTTGTGGCTCGCGCTCCTGCTCTTGGCGGCGATGGCCGCAGGCTGCGACAACGGCCCGAGCTGCTCGCCTTCGTGCCCTAGCGGGGTCTCGCTCTGTTGTGACGACGGCACCGGGGCGGCCGGACTCTGCCGCGCGATCCTGACGGATCGACTCAACTGCGGCGCGTGCGGGATGCAGTGCACGGGCTCGTGCATCAACGGCGTCTGCGACGGTGTCATGCGGCCCGACACCGGCCCGCCGCCGGACGCACCGCCTGTCGACGCGCCGCGTGACGTTGGCGGCGGCGCGTGCGTCGGTGGTGTCCGGATGTGCGGCGCGGTCTCGGTCTCGTGCACCGGCTTCACCGGCGGCGCGAACGTCGATGGTCGCAGCGACCCGAGCTTCACCAACTGCGCCATCTGCGGCCGCATGTGCGATCCGGTCACCGCGAGCCGGTGCGCCATCGCGGGGGGCGCCAGCAACCCGAGCTGCTTGTGTGGCTCGGACACGTGTCTGTCGGGCGAGGAATGCCTGAACGTGAGCGGCGCCTTCCGCTGCATCGACGTGATGACCGACCGCGAGAACTGCGGCACCGTCGGCAACCGCTGCGGCGGCACCGAAACCTGCACCGACGGGATGTGCGTGTGCGGCGCGGCGGCGTGCGGCGACGGCACCGAGTGCTGCAACGGCGGCGCGGGCCCCGCATGCATCACGACCGACTCGGACGCGGCCAACTGCGGCGGGTGCGGCATCGTCTGCCCGACCGGCGGTGTCTGTCAGGAGGGCATGTGCCGCATGCCCTGCGGCGCAGACTTCTGCGAGCCCGCGACCATGACCAGCCTTGGTGAGTTGTGCTGCGCGGACGCGTGCGTTCCGCAGGACAGCAACAACTGCGTCACCTGCGGCGCCGTGTGTGACCCCGAGCAGCCCTGCTCCATCGGGTCGAACTTCATCACGATGATGCCGGAGATCTGCTGCCAGATGCCCCCGCCGTTCCCCGGCTTTCCCAGCTTCTGCCTACCGAGCGGTACGCCGTGAGCGACGCCCGGTAAGCAGCGCTTGCAGTCCCACGAGCGGCTCGGTGCAGTGCACCGGGCCGTTCGCATGTGGAGCGGGTGATCACCGCGTTCGACGCCAGCCACGCTGCGCGCTATGCCGCCCGCCCCCGATGGCCAAGGACAGCGCTCCGGAGCCTCTCGATCCCAACTTCCAGCTCTCGCTGCCGAAGTTCGAGGGTCCGCTCGATCTCTTGCTGCATCTGGTGCAGCAGCACGAGCTGGAGATCTTGGATCTGCCCATCGCGTTCGTGACCGAGCGCTACCTCGCCTATCTGAAGGTGATGCAGCGCCTGGATCTCGACGTGGCCGCCGAGTACCTGGTGATGGCGGCGACCCTCGCGCTCATCAAGAGCAAGATGCTCTTGCCGCCCGACCCCACCCAGGCGGACGACGACAGCACCGATCCCGACGACGAGATCGACCCTCGCGCCGAGCTCATCCGGCGGCTGTTCGAGTACCAGAAGTACAAGGCGGCGGGCGCGGAGCTGGCGTCGCGAGGCCTGGCGGGTCGCGACGTCTTCTTCCGCGGCACCCAGCCCGAGGAGGCGAGCGGTCCCGCGCCGCTGGCCGAGATCGGTCTCTTCAAGCTGCTCGACGCGTTCCAAGCGGTCCTCAAGCGCGCCAACAAGGAGCTCGCGCTCCAGGTGACCAGCGAGGGCATCGGTATCCAAGAGCGGGTCTCGGAGATCTTGGCGATGCTGGCGAGCCGCCGGACCTGCCGCTTCGACGAGCTCTTCGAGGACCAGAACTCGCTCTACGACTTGGTGGTGACGTTCTTGGCCATCTTGGAGATGAGCAAGCGTCGGCTCGCCCGCATCTACCAGCCGGGCGCGCTCGAACCGATTCACCTGGAGTACCGGATCCTCGACGAGTCGGGCGAGTCCGGCGACCCGGACAGCGGGGGTGCGGCGAACGACGACGACACCATCGAGCCGAGCATCGCGCGCCCGGGCGAGGACCCGCTGGGCGAGGCGGAAGGCGAGCCCGAGCTGGACGAATTGCCCGAGGAGTCGCTCGAAGCGCCGCTCGAGGAGAGCCCCGTCCAAGGGCCGCCCGAAGACCGGTCGATCTCGCTGGATGGGCTTGAATCAGACGGCGAGGACGAGCACCATCCCGCCCCCGCCGCAGGCCAGATGATCGAGCGCGCGGGCGGCGACGGAGAAGAAGAGTGAGCGGTCAGCGAGGCCGGCGGCGGCCGAAGAAAGCAGATGCAGGCTCGGACACGACGGTGACCGAGGAGGGCGTCGAAGCGACCGAATCCGAAGCTACGACCGAAGCCGAAGCAGCGACTGACGTGGATGCCGCGCCTGAAGCTGAGGCCGCGCCTGAAGCTGAGGCCGCGCCTGAAGCTGAAGCCGACGACGAAGAGCCCGAAACGTTCGAGGACGACGAGGAAGGCCCGGGCCTAGAGAAGGCCACCGCCGCGCCGGCGTCGTCCGATCACCTCAAGACCATCCTCGAGAGCCTGCTCTTCGTCGCCGAGAAGCCGCTCACGATCAAGGTGCTCACCAAGATCGCGCGCACCCGCATCGCCGACGTGGAGCCGCTGATCGATCAGCTCATCCTCGAGTACCGCGGCCGCGGCATCGAGCTGGTGGAGGTCGCAGGCGGCTTTCAGTTCCGCTCGGCGGCGAGCTCGGCGCCGTTCGTACGCGAGCTGGTGGCGAAGAAACCCGCCCGCCTCACCCGCGCGCAGATCGAGTCGCTCGCCATCATGGCGTACCGCCAGCCCATGACCCGCCCGGAGCTCGAGGAGATCCGCGGCGTCGACTGCGGCTCCGCGCTCAAGGTGCTCCTCGACAAGGGGATGCTCCGAATCTTGGGCCGCAAGGACGAAGCGGGGCGCCCGCTGCTCTACGGCACGACGCCTCAGTTCCTGGAGTTCTTCGGGCTTCCCTCGCTGGGCGACCTGCCCACGCTGCGCGAGATTGGCGAGCTCACCGAGGAGAGCCGCGCGCTCTTCCAGCGCAAGATGGGCGAGCAGATCGAGACCATCGGCGACATCGCGGTGCAGGCGCACCACTACACCGACGACGAGATCGACGCGCTCGAGCGCGAGGCACGCGGCGAGTCCGATCAGCAAGAGCTGCAGAACCTCGGCGCAGCAAGCGACGACGAAGACGACGCGGCACCCGCCTCCCCAGGCGACGGAGAAGAAGACGAATGACGAAGGCCCTGAACTTTCAGGAGCTCATCCTGGCGCTCACCAAGTTCTGGTCGGAGCGCGGCTGCCTCATCGTGCAGCCCTACAACTCCGAGGTGGGCGCGGGTACGTTCAACCCGTCCACGTTCCTGCGCGCCATCGGCCCCGAGCCCTGGAACGTGGCCTACGTCGAGCCCTCGCGGCGCCCTTCGGATGGACGCTACGGCGACAACCCCAACCGCTTGCAGCAGTTCCACCAGTACCAGGTGATCCTCAAGCCGGCGCCGCTCGACATCCAAGAGCTCTACGTCGAGTCGCTGCGCGCCATCGGAACCTTTCCCGACAAGCACGACATCCGCTTCATCGAGGACGACTGGGAGTCGCCGACCCTCGGCGCGTGGGGCCTGGGCTGGCAAGTCTGGCTCGATGGCCTCGAGATCTCGCAGTTCACCTATTTTCAGCAGGTGGGCGGCCTCGACTGCAAGCCGATCTCCGGCGAGCTCACCTACGGCCTCGAGCGCATCGCGATGTACCTGCAGGACGTCGATACCGTCTACGACCTCGAGTACGGGCGCTCAGGTGGTCATCTCGGCGAGGGTGGACAGGTCGTGAAGTACGGCGAGATCGCCAAACGCGCCGAGTGGGAGTGGAGCACGTACAACTTCGAGCGCGCGGACGTCGCTTGGCATCTGACCCAGTTCGACCAGTGGGAAGCGCAGTGCCACGCGCTCTTGGGCCTCGGCACCACGAAGGGGAAGGGCAACGTCCTTCTGTTCCAGAGTGACGACGCGACGACCCGCTTGGTGCTGCCCGCCTACGATTGCGTCATCAAGTGCAGCCACGCGTTCAACGTGCTCGACGCCCGGGGCGCCATCTCGGTCACCGAGCGCCAGCGCTACATCGCGCGGGTGCGGCACATCGCGCGCGCCGTCTGTGAGTCCTGGTATGCGCAGCGCGAGGCGCTGGGCTTTCCGCTGCTTGCCCCGAGCGTGTCGAATACGAGCGGAGGTGCGAAGTGAGCGCCCAGGATCTGCTCTTGGAGATCGGCTGTGAAGAGCTGCCCGCGTCGTACGTGAACGGAGCCCTGAAGGCCATGCCCGCGCTGCTCGGCGGCGCGCTGGACGCCGCGCGCATCGGACACGGCGAGATCATCGCGTACGGCTCGCCTCGTCGGCTGACCGTGTTGGCGCGTTCGGTCGCCGACGCCCAGCCGGATCTGGACGAAGAGGTGCTCGGACCGCCCAAGAGCGCGGCGTTCGGCGCGGACGGCAAGCCCGGCAAAGCGGCCGAGGGCTTCGCCAAGAAGAACGGCGCGAGCGTCGAGGACGTGCGGATCGTGAAGACCGAGAAGGGCGAGTACGCCGCCGTCACCCGCAAGGAGAAGGGGCAGCCGACGGCGAGCGTGCTCCCCGCGATTCTCACCGCGCTCCCAGGACGCATCCCGTTCCCCAAGAGCATGCGCTGGGGCATCGGCGAGTTCGCGTTCGGTCGCCCCGTGCACTGGTTGGTCGCGCTCTTCGGCGATCAGCCGATCGGGGCGAGCTTCGCGAACATCGAGGCGGGGCGCGAGAGCCGAGGGCATCGCTTCTATTCGCCCGCCTCGTTCTCGATCGCGAGCGCCGCCGGATACCTCGACGCGCTCCGCGAGCGTCACGTGCTGGCGGATGAATCCGAGCGTCGGTCGAGCATGCTCACGGCCTTGGAAGCGAAGGCCAAGAGCATCTCCGGCGAGGTGGTCCCCGACGACTTCTTGGTCGAAGAGAACGCCTCGCTCGTCGAAGAGCCCCACGTGATCGCGGGATCGTTCGACGATGACTTCCTGGCCATCCCGAGCGAGGTGATCGTCGCGGTGATGCGCGGTCACCAGCGCTACTTCGCGGTGCGCAAGCCCGGCACGGACGAGCTCATGCCGCGTTACTTGGCGGTGGTGAACACCGCGAAGGACGAAGCGAGCATCGCCCGCGGCAACGATCGGGTCTTGCGCGCACGCCTGAAGGACGCGCGCTTCTTCGTCGACGAAGACCGCAAGAAGCCCCTGCACGAGCGCATCGCCAAGCTCGACGGGATCGTCTTTCAGACCAAGCTCGGCACTGTCGGCGAGAAGGTCGCGCGGGTGGGCACGCTCGCGGAGAAGCTCTCTGGTGACGCGCGCGCGATCGATGCGGCGAAGCTGGCGAAGGCCGATCTGGTCTCGCTGATCGTCGGCGAGTTCCCCGAGCTCCAAGGGGTGATGGGCCGCTGGTACGCCAACGCCGAGGGGCTCGATCCGTTGGTCGCAGACGCCATCCGAGATCACTACCTGCCGAAGTCGGCGAGCGACGTGGTGCCGAGCGAGAAGCTCGCCGCGTGCCTGGCCATCGCCGATCGCGCGGACACCCTCGTGGGCTGCTTCGGGATAGGTCTCACGCCGACGGGGTCGGCCGATCCGTTCGCGCTTCGCCGCGCAACGCTCGCGATCGCGCGGATCGCGCTCGAGGGGCCGATCGACGTCGACGTGAAGGCCTTGCTCGCCGCGGCACACCAGGGTCTTCACGCTCAGGGCAAGTCGGTCGGCGCCGCCGAGGGGGTGCTCGCCAAGCTCGACGAGTTCGTCCGTACTCGGCTGCGGGGTCTGTTGAGCGAGAAGCACCCGACCGAGCTGGTGGACGCGTGCCTCGCTGCTTGGAACGGCACGTCGATCCGCGATCTCGACGCGCGGGTCACCGCGCTCGCCAGCCTGAAGGCTTCAGACCCCGCGGCGTACGCTTCGCTCGGAACAGCGTTCAAGCGCGCGTTCAACATCGCCAAGGATGTCCCCGCGGGCGCCTTCGACGTGGCGCTCTTCGCCGAGGACGCGGAGCGAGCCCTCGGCGTGAAGTTCGTCGAGGTCCAAGCGAAGATCGAGGCGGCGTCCGCGAGCGGTCAGTACCAGGACGCGCTCAAGATCGTCGCGAGCGAGCTGCGCGCGCCGGTCGACAGGTTCTTCGAAGAGGTCTTCGTGATGACCGATGACGCGAAGGTCCGCGCGAACCGCCTCACGTTGCTCGCGACGCTCGCGGGCACCCTCAACCGCATCGCGCACTTCCACCTGCTCGGCGCGTGAGCGGCTATCCCAACCTGGCGGCGCTCGGGGCCGACGCAGATCCGAAGAAGGTCGGCCTCAAGGCCCGAGGTCTGGGCCTCGGCATGTCGCTCGGGATGCGGGTGCCTCCAGGCTTCGTCGTCCCGATCGAAGCGCCGCTCGACGAGGCGTCGCTGGCTACCGCGATGGACGCGCTGGAGAGCGAGATCGGCAGTGTGCTGAGCGATGCGCGCAAGCCGCTGTTCTTGGCGCT
>Ga0335397_10000257_pt1 | contig 64396 bp, 58 predicted proteins | sample MAT04_FD_205740 | JGI IMG/M metagenome (GOLD analysis project Ga0335397, IMG submission 205740) | Freshwater microbial communities from Lake Fryxell liftoff mats and glacier meltwater in Antarctica - MAT-04 (spades assembly) (version 2) ...
GTCCCATCCGTTGTTCAACGATGCCGCTGAGCTCGTCGAGCTCGCCATCGGCGACCTCGAAGACGAGTTCGTCGTGCACCTGGAGCAGCATGCGGGAGTCGAGGCCCCTCGACTGGAGGTCGTCGGAAATGCCGAGCATCGCGATCTTCATGATGTCGGCTGCCGAACCCTGGATCGGCGCGTTGAGGGCGGCGCGCTCGGCGTTCTCGCGCAGCACCCGGTTCGCGGAGTTGAGGTCGGCGAACGGTCGGCGCCGACCGAAGATCGTCTCGGTGTACCCATCGACGCGGGCTTGAACGACGACGTTGCGCAGGTAGTCGCGCACGGCGCCGAAGCGGGCGAAGTAATCGGCCATGAGCTGCTTGGCCTCTGCCGTGTCGATGCGGAGCTGCTTGGAGAGCCCGAACGCGCTCAGCCCGTAGGCGAGCCCGTACGACATCGCCTTGACCTTGCCCCGCATGACCGGGGTGACTTCCGACGGCGCGACCCCGAAGATGCGGGCGCCGACGAAACGGTGCAGGTCCTCCCCCTCGTTGAACGCGGCGATCAGGCCGGCGTCGCCGGACAGGTGCGCCATGATGCGCATCTCGATCTGCGAATAGTCGGCGGTGAGCAGCGTGCTGAAGTTGTCCCCGTGCTCGAACGCCGAGCGGATTTCGCGGCCGATTTCGGTTCTAATCGGGATGTTCTGCAGGTTCGGGTCGGTCGACGAGACGCGGCCGGTGCTGGTGCCGGTCTGGTCGTAGCGGGTGTGCACGCGGTGATCGGGCTCGATTGCCCTATCCAGGGTCTCGATGATCTGGCGCAGCTTGGTCGCGTCGCGGTGCTTGAGCAGCAGGTCGAGGAACGGATGCGGGTTCTGCTCCTGCAGGTCGGCGAGCGAGGCGGCATCCGTAGAAAACCCCGTCTTGTTCGCACGCGTCTTCGGCATCCCCAACTCGTCGAACAGCACCTGCTGCAGCTGCTTGGGTGAGCCGAGGTTCACCTCGCGGCCGATCTCCGCGTAGGCGCGGGACTGCAGGTCGCCCGCGGTCTCGGCCAACTGCGTCGACAGGCGTCCGAGCACCTCGGCGTTGACGGTGATTCCGGTGAGCTCCATGTTGGCGAGCACCGGCACGAGCGGGAGCTCGATACGGTCGAGCACTCCCCTCGTGGTGTCGTCGAGGTTGTCCTCCAGGTAGTCGGCGACCTCGAGCAGATACCAGGCTTCGGTTGCGGCGCTCACCTCGCCCGTCTCCGGAACGAGCTGGTTCGGGTCGGACTGGGGCAGGGTGAGGCCGAGGAAGTCGTACACCTGGCCGGCGAGATCCTTTGTGGACCCGCCGGGCTTGAGCAGCCACGCGGCGATCCTCGTGTCGAACCGGATGCCGGCGAGGTCGAGTCCGACACCGCGCAGCGCCTTGAGGTCGGCCTTCGCGTCGAACAGCACCTTCGGGGCGGGGCCGGCGAGCCAGGCCTCGAGTGCCGTGTAGTCGGGGCGGCCGGGAGCCCACGGCACATAGGCGGAGTCGTGGTTCGCGGCCAGCCCGAACCCGGTGATGCCCTCGACGCCGCGCTCGATGCGCAGGGCGAGAGGCGTGGTGTGCCCGGCGGAGGCCGTGTCGATCCAGTGCGCCAGCTCCTCGTCGACGAGGGTGCGCACCGGGGGGGTCGCGGCTGCGGCGGCATCCGGGATCGCCTGCAGCTCACTCGGGTCGGCGGTCGCGCCGACGAGCTTGAGCACCCGCTCGAGCAAGGTCTTGAACTGCAGCTTCGCGAAGACCTCGCGCACCGCACGCTCGTCGACCGGCCGACGTTGCAGGTCGTTCGGCCCGACCGGCAGCACCACGTCGCAGAGCAGGTGGTTGAGTTTGCGGTTGCGGATCGCCCGGTCGGTCTGCTCCCGGAGCTTCTCGCCGACGACACCCTTGATCTCGTCTGCGTGGGCGAGAACCTCGTCAAGGCTGCCGTACTGGGTGATCCACTTCACGGCGGTCTTTTCACCGACCTTGTCGATGCCGATGAGATTGTCGCTTGTCTCGCCGACGAGAGCGGCGATGTCGGGGTACTGGTGGGGTTCGATGCCGTAGCGCTCGAACACCGCGTCGCGGTCGTAGCGCTTGAGCTCGGACACCCCGCGCGCGTTGGGGTACAGGAGGGTGACATCGTCGTTTACCATCTGGATGGCGTCGCGGTCCCCGGAGACGACCAAAACCTTGTAGCCCTGCGCCGCGCCCTGGGTGGCGAGGGTGGCGAGGATGTCGTCGGCCTCGTAGTCCTCCTTGGTGATGGTCGTGATGCCCATCGCTTTCAGTGCCTCCTCGAGAAGGGGAATCTGGCCGACGAACTCGGGCGGCGTCTCGCCACGGGTGCCCTTGTACTCCGGGTACTCGCGGGTGCGGAAGGAGAACCGGGAGATGTCGAACGCGACACCGAGATGGGTGGGTTTCTCGTTCTGCAGCAGGTTGATCAGCATCGCGATGAACCCGTGGATCGCGTTGGTGTGCTGCCCCTCCCGGTTCTGGAAGCTATCGACCGGGAGCGCGTAAAACGCACGAAACGCCAGCGAATGGCCGTCGATGATGAGCAGAGTAGGCTTTTCGTTGTCCGACACGCAGCAAGCCTACCGGCGGCTGGCGACATGCCGAGGACCGACGAAAGCAGCCGATGACGACCTTCCCCACGGATCTTGACCCGGAACTCGTCGCACGCCTGATCGACTCCGGCGGCGGGGCCCTCGCCACGAAGATGGGTATCGAATTCGTTGAGCTGTCGGCCGCGAAGTCGGTGGCGCGGATGCCCGTCGAGGGCAACACCCAGGTGATCGGGCTGCTGCACGGCGGCGCCCACGTCGTGCTCGGCGAGACACTGGGCTCGGTGTCATCCGCGATCCACGCGGGCCCGGGACGCTATGCCGTCGGGATCGAGATCAACGCCACCCACAGCCGCTCGATCACGAGCGGGTGGGTGACAGCCACGTGCACCGCCCTCGTGCTCGGCCGCACCCTGGCGACCCACGAGATTGTCGTCACCGACGACGAGGGCCGGAGGCTCTCGACCGTGCGGATGACGAACATGCTGCGCGAGATGTAGCTGCCCTCGGCCCGCTGCTTTTGCAGCAGCCGACTACTTTTTGGCGGAGAGTTGCTCGATGATCGACTGTGCGACGTCGTGCATCGTGAGGCGACGGTCCATCGACGCCTTCTGGATCCAGCGGAAGGCCTCGGGCTCGCTGAAGCCCATCTTCTCGTTCAGGAGGCCCTTGGCCCGGTCGACGAGCTTGCGGGTCTCGAAGCGCTCAACGAGGTCGGCGACCTCGGCCTCGAGCGTGATGATCTGGGCGTACCGCGAGAGGGCGATCTCGATCGCGGGCAGCAGGTCGTTCGGGGTGAACGGCTTGACGACGTAGGCGAGCGCTCCGGCCTCGCTGGCGCGCTCGACAAGTTCCTTCTGGCTGAACGCCGTCAGCAGCACGACGGGAGCGATGTGGTTCTTGCTCAGGCGCTCGGCGGCGGAGATGCCGTCGAGGAGGGGCATCTTCACGTCCATGATGACGAGGTCGGGCCGCAACTCGGTTGCCAGGGCGACTGCGGTCTCACCGTCTCCGGCCTCGCCGACGACCTCGAATCCGTTGTCGCGGAGGGTTTCGACGATGTCGAGGCGGATGAGGGATTCGTCCTCTGCCACAACGACGCGGCGGGGGGCTTGCTGGACGGGATCCTGGTCGGTCATCCCTAAACCCTACGGTATTCTGAACGCGGTTGTTGTGCGCCGGTGTGGCGGAATGGCAGACGCGGAGCACTCAAAATGCTTTGCTCGAAAGGGCGTGTGGGTTCGAGTCCCACCACCGGCACAATCGGCCGATCGGCGGTGCGCAGGCGTCGGGCGATCGCACCCCTTACCGCCCGGACAACGCCAGACCGCCCGGACATGAAGCCCGGGCGGTGTGGCGGATGCTAGCGCTGGTAGGCGGGTGCGGCGCCGTTGTGCACGTCGCCGACACGGTGCACGCGCACGTCGTTGGTCGACCCCGAGATTCCGGGAGGCGAACCGGCGATGACGACGACCCGGTCGCCGATTTCGGCGCGGTTGTGGCCCAGCAGAACATCGTCGACCTGCGCGATGAGGTCGTCGGTGTGGGTGACCCGCGGAACCAAAAAGGTCTCGACCCCCCACACCCAGGCGAGGCGAGAGCGGATGCCCGGTTCCGGGGTAAACGCAAAGATGGGCGTGTGATGGCGCAGCCTGGACATGCGGCGCACGGAGTCGCCGCTCTCGGTGAACACGCACAGGTAGCGGGCATCAACGAAGTCGGCGACCTCGGCCGCGGCGAGGGTCAGGGCACCGCCGAGGGTGCGCGGCTTGGTGCCGAGCTCGGGAATGCGGTCGAGGCCGTGCTCCTCGGTGGAGGTGACGATGCGCGCCATGGTTTGCACCGTGATGACGGGGTACTCCCCCACGCTGGTTTCGCCGCTGAGCATGACCGCGTCGGCGCCGTCGAGCACCGCGTTGGCGACGTCGGAGGTCTCGGCGCGGGTCGGGATGGGGCTCGAGATCATCGATTCGAGCATCTGCGTCGCGACGATGACGGGCTTCGCCATCCGGCGGGACATCTCGATTGCCTGCTTCTGCACGATCGGGACGGCCTCGAGCGGCAGTTCGACCCCCAGGTCGCCGCGGGCGACCATGATTCCGTCGAACGCGTCGATAATGGCCTCGAGATTGTCGACGGCCTGCGGCTTCTCGATTTTCGCGATGATCGGTATCTTGCGGCCGACCTCGGCCATGATCTCGTGCGCGCGCACGATGTCCTCGGCGTTGCGCACGAAGGAGAGCGCGATGAGGTCGGCGCCGAGCGCGAGGGCCCAGCGCAGGTCCGCTTCGTCCTTCTCGCTCATCGCGGGAACGTTGACGGCGACGCCGGGCAGGTTGATGCCCTTGTTGTTGGAAACGGCTCCCGCGACGACGACCTCGGTCGTGACCGTATTTCCCGCCACCGAGACGGCGCGGAGCTTGACCTTGCCGTCGTCGATCAGCAGCGGGTCGCCCGGCTTCACATCCCCGGCGAGGCCGGAGTAGGTGGTTCCGCAGATTTCCTTGGTGCCGAGGATGTCTTCGGTGGTGATCTTGAAGATGTCGCCGACCGCCAGGTCGTGCGGCCCATTGGCGAACTTGCCGAGGCGGATCTTGGGACCCTGCAGGTCGACGAGCACGGCGACGGCGCGACCGGAGTCATCGCTTGCGCGGCGCACGTTCATGTAGACCTCTTCGTGAACCGCGTAGTTGCCATGGCTGAGGTTCATCCGCGCGACGTCGACGCCGGCATCGATAATCGCCCGGATGCTGTCGTAGCTCGACGTTGCCGGTCCGAGGGTGGCCACAATTTTTGCGCGTCTCATTGGTTCCTTTTTCATTCGTGTGGATTGGTGAGACGGCTCGTTGGGCCGTGCTCGGCGGGGCGGGTTGTAAGTATATTTGGGGAGGTCAGATCGAAACGGCTCGGTCGGTGGGCCGCACGGGTGCTGGCAGTTTCGTCTCGCCCTCAAGATAGCGGTCCACGGCGGCAGCCGCAGCACGACCCTCGGCGATCGCCCACACGATGAGGGACTGCCCGCGGCCGGCATCCCCGGCGACGAAGACTCCTGATTCGCTCGTCTGGTAGTCGCCGTCGCGCTCGACGTTGCCGCGCTCGAACGGCACCTGGAGCTGGTCGGCGAGCCGATCGCTTTCCGTGCCGGTGAAGCCGAGCGCGAGGAGCACGAGGTCCGCGGGGATCTCTCGCTCCGTTCCCGCCTTGGGCACGCGCCGCCCGTCGAGGTACTCGGTCTCGGCGACGCGGATCGCGCGTACCTCACCGACCTCGTTGGCGAGAAACTCCACCGTCGAGGCGAGGTACACGCGTTCGCCGCCCTCTTCGTGGGCGCTGGTCACCTCGAACAGGGTGGGGGCCATCGGCCAGGGGTGTGCCTCGGTGCGCTCGGTCGGCGGCTGCACGCCGATCGCGAGGTTCGTGACCGAGAGGGCGCGCTGGCGGTGCGCGGTGCCGATGCAGTCCGCTCCCGTGTCGCCGCCGCCGAGCACAACGACATGCTTGCCGTCGGCGGTGATCTGGTCGAGCACGGCATCGCCGGCGCCGACACGGTTCTGCTGCACGAGGTACTCCATCGCGAAGTGCACGCCGGAGAGGTCGCGGCCGGGGATCGGCAGCTCGCGCGGCACGAGGGCTCCCGTGGCGACAACCACGGCGTCGTAGCGTGCGCGCAGGTCGCTCCAGGAGATATCGACGCCGATGTTGACGTTCGCGCGGAAGCGGGTGCCCTCCGCCTGCATCTGGCGCAGACGGGACTCAATGTGCTTCTTCTCCATTTTGAAGTCCGGGATGCCGTAGCGCAGCAGCCCGCCGATGCGGTCGTCGCGCTCGAAGACGGCAACGGTGTGACCGGCGCGGGTCAACTGTTGGGCCGCGGCGAGCCCGGCCGGGCCGGAGCCGACAACAGCCACGGTCTTGCCGGTGAGTCGCTCCGGTGGGTGCGGCTCAACCCAGTCGTTCGCGAAGGCCTGGTCGATGATCGACACCTCGACCTGCTTGATCGTGACGGCCGGCTGGTTGATGCCGAGCACGCACGAGCTCTCGCATGGTGCCGGGCACAGGCGCCCGGTGAACTCGGGGAAGTTGTTGGTGGCGTGCAGGCGCTCGATGGCCTGGCGGCCCTCGCCGCGCCACGTGAGGTCGTTCCACTCCGGGATCAGGTTGCCGAGCGGGCAGCCCTGATGGCAGAACGCGATGCCGCAGTCCATGCAGCGACCGGCCTGCTTGCGCACGGTCGCGGTGTCGCCCTGCTCGTAGACCTCTTTCCAGTCCATGAGGCGCAGCGCGACGGGCCGACGGGGCGGCAGTTCTCGTTCTTTGACTTTCAGGAACCCTTTGGGATCAGCCACCGGTCACCTCCATGATTCTGCCCCACGTGACGTCACCGTCGGGGTCGATTCCCTGTTCGATCGCGCTCGCCCTGGTGGCAAGAACGGCGGCGTAGTCGCGCGGCAGCACCTTCACGAATTCGCCGACGGTTCGCTGGAACGACTCCAGCATCCGGGCCGCCAGCGGAGACTCGGTCTCGTCGGCGTGACTCTGCAGAAGGTCCCGCAGGATCTCCGCGTCGGCCGCGCCGAGCGGGTGCAGTTCGAGCTCGCCGCTCGCGAGCGAGTCGGGATTGACGTGCTCGCGGCGCAGGGAGTGGATGTAGGCGGTGCCGCCGGACATGCCGGCGCCCAGGTTGCGGCCCGTGTCGCCGAGGATCACCGCGAGCCCGCCGGTCATGTATTCGAGCGCATGGTCGCCGACGCCCTCCACGACCGCCGTCGCGCCGGAATTGCGCACGAGGAAGCGCTCACCGACGATTCCACGGATGAACATGCTGCCCTGGGTCGCACCATAACCGATGACGTTGCCCGCGATGACGTTGTGCTCGGCGGGGAACACGCTGGCGCGATCCGGCCGCACGACGATCTGCCCGCCAGAGAGTCCCTTGCCGACGTAGTCGTTGCTGTCGCCCTCGAGCCGCAGGGTGATCCCCGACGGCAGGAAGGCGCCGAACGACTGGCCGGCCGAACCGGTCAGAGTCACCTCGATGGTTCCCGTCGGCAGGCCGTTCTCTCCGTGGTTCGCCGTGATGCGGTTGCCGAGCATGGTGCCGACGGCGCGCTCGGTGTTGCGAATCGGGAGCGCGATCGACACGGGGGTTCCGTTCTCGATCGCTGCCTGGCTCAGCCGGATGAGTTCGACGTCGAAGTGCGACTCGAGCTCGTGGTCCTGAGGCACGGCGTGGGAGCGGGGCACACTGTCGGCGAAGTCCGGGCCGATGAGGATGGGCGACAGGTCGAGCCCGTCGGCCTTCCAGTGCTGGATCGCCCGGTTCGTGTCGAGCATCTCCTTGTGGCCGATGGCCTCGGCCAGCGACCGGAACCCGAGCTGGGCGAGGTACTCGCGCACCTCCTGGGCGAGGAACTCGAAGAAGTTGACGACGAACTCGGGCTTGCCGGTGAACCGGGCGCGCAGCTCGGGGTTCTGGGTGGCGACGCCGACGGGGCAGGTGTCGAGGTGGCAGACCCGCATCAGGATGCATCCGGAGACGATGAGGGGCGCGGTGGCGAAGCCGTACTCTTCCGCACCGAGCAGCGCCGCGATAATCACGTCGCGTCCGGTTTTCATCTGCCCGTCCGCCTGCACGACCACACGGTCCCGCATGCCGTTGAGCATGAGCGTCTGCTGGGTCTCGGCGAGGCCGAGCTCCCACGGGGTTCCCGCGTGCTTGAGGCTGTTGAGCGGGCTCGCTCCCGTGCCGCCGTCGTGGCCGGAGATCAGCACGACATCGGCGAGGGCCTTGGTGACACCAGCGGCCACCGCACCGATTCCGGACTGGCTCACGAGCTTCACGTGCACCCGCGCGGCGGGGTTGGCACGCTTGAGGTCGAAGATGAGCTGCTTGAGGTCTTCGATCGAATAGATGTCGTGGTGTGGCGGCGGGCTGATCAGACCGACCCCGGCCGTCGAATGCCGGGTCTTAGCGATCCACGGGTACACCTTGTTCGGCGGCAGCTGCCCGCCCTCGCCCGGCTTGGCTCCCTGCGCCATCTTGATCTGAATGTCGGTGGCGTGGGTGAGATACATGCTCGTGACACCGAATCGTCCTGACGCGACCTGCTTGATCGCGCTGCGACGTTCCGGGTCGAGCAGGCGTGCGACGTCCTCGCCGCCCTCCCCCGTGTTGCTCTTCGCGCCGATGCTGTTCATGGCGATTGCGAGCGTCTCGTGCGCCTCGGCGCTGATCGAGCCGTAGCTCATCGCGCCGGTCGAGAAGCGAGTGACGATCGAGGAGACGGGCTCGACCTCGTCGATCGGAACGGCGGGGCGGATGCCGGTGCGCAGCGACAGCATCCCACGCAGCGTCATGAGGTTCTCGGCCTGGTCGTCGACGAGGCGCGTGTAATCGCGGAAGATGTCGTAGCGACGCGTCTTCGTGGAGTGCTGCAGGCGGAACACGGTGTCGGGGTTGAACAGGTGCGGTGGCCCGTCCCGGCGCCACTGGTACTCGCCGCCGGTTTCGAGCCGCTCGTGCGGGTTGGTGCCGCCGTCCTCGGGGTAGGCGGCCTCGTGGCGGGACGCGCTTTCGGCCGCGATGACGTCGATGCCGACGCCGCCAAGCAGGCTTGATGTCCCGGTGAAGTACTGGTCGACGAAGCCCTGGTTGAGACCGACGGCCTCGAATGTCTGGGCTCCGGCGTAGGAGCCGACAACCGAGATGCCCATCTTCGACATGATCTTGAGCACGCCTTTTCCGAGCGCCTTGATGAGGTTCGCGACGGCCTTCTCAGCGGTCACCGAGCTCAGCATGCCGCTGCTGACGAGCTGCTCCGCGCTCTCCATAGCGAGGTAGGGGTTCACCGCGGAGGCGCCATAGCCGATCAGCAGTGCAACATGGTGCACTTCGCGCACGTCGCCGGCCTCGACGACGATTCCGACCTTCATGCGATTCTGCTCGCGGATCAGGTGATGGTGCACGGCGGCGAGCATCAGCAGGGACGGCATGGGTGCCAGGTCCTTATTGGAGTCGCGGTCGGACAGCACGATGAAGGTGCAGCCGTTCGCGATCGCGTCGTCGACCTCGTCGCACATCTCGGCGATGCGCTTCTGCATGGCGAGAGGTCCCTGGTCGACGCGGTACAGCCCGCGGATCGTCGTGGTTGTGCGGCTGCCGGCACGGGGGTCGATGTGTTGGATTTTGGCGAGCTCGTCGTTGTCGATCACCGGGAAGTCGAGGATGACCTGGCGGGCGTGCTCCTCGGTTGCGTCAAGCAGGTTGCGCTCGGGTCCGAGGCCGACGGTGAGGGAGGTCACGACCTCCTCACGGATCGAGTCGAGCGGCGGGTTCGTGACCTGCGCGAAGGACTGCGTGAAGTAGTCGAAGAGCAGCCGTGGGCGCTGCGAGAGCACGGCGATGGGGGTATCTGAACCCATCGCGCCGATCGGTTCGGCGCCGTTGGCGGCCATCGGCATGAGCAGGATGCGCACTTCCTCCTCGGTGTAGCCGAAGGTGCGCTGTCGCCTTGTGACCGATGCCGGGGTGTGCATGATGTGCTCGCGCTCGGGAAGGTCCTTGAGATTGATCCGCCCGGATTCGAGCCAGTCACCCCACGGCTTCGAGGCGGCGAGCGAGCTCTTGATCTCCTCGTCCTCGATCAAGCGGCCCTCGGCAGTGTCGACGAGGAACATTTTTCCCGGCTGCAGGCGCCCCTTGCGCACGACGCGGCGGGGGTCGATGTCGAGCACGCCGATCTCGCTTGCGAGCACAACGAGTCCGTCGTCAGTGATGAGGTAGCGCCCAGGGCGCAGGCCGTTGCGGTCGAGGGTCGCGCCGACGAGGCTGCCGTCGGTGAAGACGAGAGCCGCCGGGCCGTCCCACGGCTCCATGAGCATGGAGTGGTACTCGTAGAAGTCGCGGCGGACCGGGTCGATGTCGATCTGGTTCTCGTATGCCTCGGGCACCATCATCATCATCGCGTGCGGCAGGGACCGCCCGGCGAGGTTGAGGAGTTCGACGACTTCATCGAACGACGCCGAGTCGCTCGCTCCGGGCGTGTTGATTGGCAGGATCGTGTCGATGTCGCCAAGCAGGTCGGATTGGAGCTGCGACTGGCGGGCGCGCATCCAGTTGCGGTTGCCCTGCACCGTGTTGATCTCGCCGTTGTGCGCCACCATGCGGAAGGGCTGGGCGAGTGGCCACGATGGGAAGGTGTTGGTGGAGTAGCGCGAGTGCACGAGCGCGAGCTTCGAAGTGAAACGCTCGTCAGACAGGTCGGGGTAGAACGGCTCGAGCTGGAGGGTGGTGACCATGCCCTTGTAGACCATGGTGCGGCAGGACAGTGACGGGAAGTAGACCTCGAGCTCCCGCTCGGCGCGCTTGCGCAGGCGGAAGGACTGGCGGTCGAGCTGGATGCCGGAGACGGGCTCGCCGCTCTCGGAGGTGCGCTCGCTCGAGAGGAACAGCTGCTCGAAGGCCGGCATCGCCGCTCGCGCGAGCTTGCCGACCTCGTCGGCCCGCACGGGAACCTCACGCCAGCCGATCACCGTGAGCGACTCCTGCCGGGCAAGCGCCTCGATGCCGAGCTTGACCTCGGCGCGTTCGGTGTCGCCGTGGGGCAGGAACGCCATGCCGACGACGTAGCGGCCCACCGGGGGAAGCTCGAAGTCGGTGACGGCGCGAAGGAACTCGTCGGGGATCTGGGTGACGATGCCCGCTCCATCGCCGGTGCCGGCGTCGGAGCCGATTGCGCCGCGGTGCTCGAGGTTGCGCAGCGCGCCGAGTGCCGCGTCGATGATGTCGTGGCCGGCGGTGCCGCGCAGCGTCGCCACCATTGCGAGACCGCAGGCATCGCGTTCGTTGCGGGGGTCGTAGAGACCACTCGCTTCAGGGGTAAGCCCGAAGCGGGAAAAAGTTGGCTTGAGTGCCATGAGCAACCGTCCTCACGAGGAAACAGCTTCGCGGGACGCCAGTGGCCCTGGGATTGGCGGCCTCCCTGACGAAGGCGTCGCAGTGGGTAGGGATTCTCGTGGGACTTTGGTGCGCCCCCACTCGTTCCCCGTTATGCCTATGCTTTCGCACCAACCCCGCTTGTGGCAGGTTTGCTGGCGGGTGTTTCGGCATCCTCCGCGGCACCATTGCCATCGTCGTCGGAATCCGAATACCTCTCGCCAGAGTCTACCCCAGCCGAGTTGGGAGACCACCCGCGTCCAGGCAGGTATGGGCTCGGCTCGATGCCGGGGTGGCGGCGGGTCTGCACGATGATGATGACGAGTCCGACGAGGATCGCGGCGAACGCGGCCCAGACGTTGGTGCGCACACCCAGGAAGATCTCGCTCGGGTCGACGCGGATCGTCTCGAAGACACTACGGCCGATCCCGTACCAGATGAAGTACAGCCCGATGAGCTTGCCCCACTGAACCTGCAGGCGACGGTCGATGAGCAGCAAGAGCACCGCGCCGGCGACATTCCAGATGATCTCGTAGAGGAACGTCGGGTGGAACAGCGTTCCCTCGGGCAGGCCGATCGGGAAGGCAGGGTTCGTCGAGGCGATCTCGAGCCCCCACGGCAGGTTTGTCGGCAGGCCGAAGAGCTCCTGGTTGACGTAGTTGCCGAGTCGTCCGAAGGCCTGCGCGAGCAGCAGTCCGGGCGCGAGGGCATCCGCGAAGCTCCAGAACCGCAGGCCGGCCTGGCGGCAGCCCAGGTAGGCACCGAGGGCGCCGAGGATGAGCGCGCCGAAGATCGCCATGCCGCCCTCCCAGATGTAGAGGGTACGGGCGAGGTCGGCGCCAGGGTAGAAGTAGTCGTCCGGGTGGGTGAGCACGTGAAAGATGCGACCGCCGATGATACCGAACGGCACCGCCCAGATCGCGATGTCGAGCACGACGCCGGGGTCGGCACCGCGGCGCTTGAGGCGCGCGCTCGTGAGCGCGGTGGCGACGACGATGCCGAGCAGGATGCAGATCGCGTAGGCGTGGATGTTCAGGTCGAACGGGAAGAATCCGAGGCCGATGTCACGCAGCCACTGGCCGAGGTTGAAGACCTGCCAGTCGGGGCTGGGGGCGGGGATGCTCAGGGGTGCGAACATTTTACCGGTCGCCTTTCTGGTGTGGGAAGAACGGTGGGGCTCAGGGCCGGGAGACGGCGGGCCGGGTTCCCGCGGACAAGGCCGCTGCGGTCGCGGCAACGGCGGGAACTCCGCCGTCGGAGAGGGCCTTCACGAGGGCAGAGCCGACGATTGCACCGTCGGCATAGGCGAGCACCTCGCGCACCTGGTCGGCGCTGGAGATTCCCAGGCCGACGCAGGTGCTGGTGGCACCGGCGGAGCGCAGCCGGGCGACGAGCGCCTTGGCGGCAGAGTCCACGTCGCCGCGCGCACCGGTGATGCCCATGGTCGAGACGGCGTAGACGAAGCCGCGGCTGGCCTGCACGGCCTGCTCGAGCCGGGTGTCCGTCGACGACGGGGCAGCGAGGAAGATGCGGTCGAGGCCTGTGCGTTCCGAGGCGGCGAGCCACTGGTTCGCCTCGTCGGGGATGAGGTCGGGGGTGATCAGCCCGGCGCCGCCAGCGGCGACGAGATCCTCCGCGAAGCGGTCGACGCCGTACTGCGCGATCGGGTTCCAGTAGCTCATGAACACCACGGGAGTGGACACGCGCGCGGTGATCGCCGCCATCACCTCGAAGCCGTCGCGGAGGCGGAACCCCTGCGCGAGGGCGGTCTGGGTCGCAGCCTGGATGACGGGGCCGTCCATGACGGGATCGGAGTACGGCAGGCCGAGCTCGATGATGTCGACGCCGTTTTCGGCGAGGGCGACTGCCGCCTCGATGCTCGTCGGGATGTCGGGGAACCCGGCGGGCAGGTAGCCGATCAGAGCGCCGCTGCCGGCCTCGCGGCGGGCGGCGATGACACGTTCCACCGGACTGGTCGCCACGTTCATACCTGGTCCGCTTCGCCGTCGAGCACTCCGAAGTAGTTGCCGATGGTGACCATGTCCTTGTCTCCGCGGCCGCTCAGGTTGACGAGAATGACCGCGTCTGGTCCGAGTTCCTGGCCGAGCTTGATGGTGCCGGCGAGGGCGTGGGCCGTTTCGATCGCGGCGATGATGCCCTCGGTGCGGGCGAGTAGGCGCAGCGCCGACATGGCCTCGTCATCGGTGATGGGCTCGTAGCGGGCCCGGCCGATGTCGGCCAGCCACGCGTGCTCCGGTCCGACTCCCGGATAGTCGAGGCCGGCGGAGATCGAGTGCGACTCAACGGTCTGGCCGTCCTCGTCCTGCAGGAGGTAGCTCCGGGCGCCGTGCAGCACGCCAGGGCGGCCCTTCGTAATGGTCGCCGCGTGTCGCGGGGTGTCCGCGCCGTCGCCCGCGGCCTCATAGCCAACCAGCATGACCTCGGGGTCGTCGAGGAACGCATGGAAGATGCCCATCGCATTCGAGCCGCCGCCGACGCACGCCGTGACGGCATCCGGAAGCTTCCCGGTGAGCGCGAGCAGCTGAGCACGGGACTCTTCACCGATGATCTTGTGGAAGTCGCGAACCATCACGGGGAACGGATGCGGTCCCGCGACGGTTCCGAGCAGATAGTGGGTGGTGTCGACGTTGGCGACCCAGTCGCGCAGCGCCTCGTTGATGGCGTCCTTGAGGGTGCGGGAGCCGGCGGTGACCGGGATCACTTCGGCGCCGAGCAGGCGCATCCTGGCGACGTTGAGGGCCTGCCGTTCGGTGTCGACCTCGCCCATGTAGACGACGCACTCCATGCCGAACAGGGCGGCGGCGGTCGCGGTGGCGACGCCGTGCTGTCCAGCGCCCGTCTCGGCAATGAGCCGCTTCTTGCCGAGCTTTCGGGCGAGCAGGGCCTGGCCCATGACGTTGTTGATCTTGTGCGAGCCCGTGTGGTTCAGGTCTTCCCGCTTGAGGAAGATTCGCGCCCCGCCGGCGTGCTGGGCGAATCGTTGCACCTCGGTGATGATCGAGGGGCGGCCGCTGTATGTCGCGTGCAGGGCGGCGAGTTCCGCCTGGAACTCGGGGTCGACCTTCGCCGCGACGTAGGCGGCATCGAGCTCGTCGAGCGCCTGAATGAGCGACTCCGGCACGAAGCGGCCACCGTATTCGCCGAAGTAGGGTCCGACTTGGTCGCGCAGAGCCATTAGGCCTCCAGGAATCGCTGCAGGGTGGCGACGGGGTCGCCGCCGGTGACAAGGGCTTCGCCGACGAGCACGATATCCGCGCCGGCCGAACGGTAGTGTGCAACATCGGCAGCGCTTGTCACGGCGGACTCCGCCACCCGGATCACGCCGGACGGGATCTGGTCGGCGAGGCGCCCGAACAGGTCGCGGTCGAGTTCGAAGTTGGTGAGGTCGCGGGCGTTAACGCCGATGAGCCCGGCGCCGAGGTCGAGCGCGCGGCTCACCTCGTCGGCGTCGTGGGTCTCGACGAGCGCGGTCATCCCGAGCGCACCGATCAGCTCGTACAGCTCAGTGATGGTCGGAGTGTCGAGCGCGGCGACGATGAGCAGCACGAGGTCGGCTCCCGCCGCGCGAGCTTCGAACACCTGGTACGGGGTCGCGATGAAGTCCTTGCGCAGCACAGGGATGCTGACGGCCGAGCGCACGGCCTCAAGGTCGGCGAGAGAACCGCCGAAGCGCCGGCCCTCTGTGAGTACGCTGATTGCGCTCGCGCCGCCGGTCTCGTAGGAGATCGCGAGGGCCGCGGGATCGGGAATTTCGGCGAGAGCGCCACGGGATGGGCTCGCACGCTTCACCTCGGCGATAATCTTGACCCGCTCGGCCGGGGCGAGGAGTGCGAGGGTGTCGAGCGCGCGCGGGCGCGCGAGAGCATCCGCCTCCACCGAGGCGAGAGGGCGAACAGCTTCACGGTCCGAGGAGTCGGCGAGGGCTCCAGCGGTGAGTTCGGTCAGCACCGGTCTAGTGCACGTTCTTGGTCACATAGCGGGACCCGCCCACGCCATAGCCCATTCGTGCGAGCACAACGCCGACGATCAGGCCGACAAGAACGAGGGCGGCGGAGGCCCAGACGAGCCAGGCGATCGAGAAGAAGAATGCAACCGTGCCGATGGTGAATGCCACCAACATGATGATGACCGCGGTCCATGCCGCAGGCGAGTTGCCGTGGCCTGGATCAGAGTTATCGTGCGTCATGTCGCTCCTGTGTTGTGGGTGGATGGCAGGATTTCGAGTCTAGCGTGACGTCGGATCGGCACCGTCGCTCAACGCGTCCCAGTCGCCGATTGCGTCGGGCTCGCGGACTGCCGCGCCTGCGCTCGAAACGGAGTCCGCGCCGTCGGGAGTACCCCGGTCGACCGGACTGCCGTCGGTGCTGGTGAACCGGGCAGCCTGATACTTGCGCGTGGCCGCGGGCCAGCGGCGCACCGTGGCGATGATCGCGACCCCGATGGCGGCGCTGATCACCCCAACCGCCGCCGCGAACCACGGCCAGGCGGTGAGAGTGGCCGACTCGACCAGATTCTGCACCGACGAGGTGCCGGAGATTCCGGTCGAATCAGTGATGGCGCGGGCGGCCGCGCCAGCGGGGTCGCCGATCGCGAGCACCGAGGTGAGCGCGACGGTGGCGCCGATGAGCGCCTGCAGCGCGCCGAGCACGACCCGGAAGACGGCCCCGGCGATTGACAGCGCGCCGACCAGGGCGAGACCGGCCAATGCGAGGGCGGACAGGCCACCCGCGGCGATGTCACCGCCGACAATCACTCGCGCACCGCCGAGCTCGTCCGCCGTGAGAGTGACGATGACCCAGGTCTGGGTCCAGGCGAGGAGGATGAGAGCGTTGGCAACGACACCCGCGAGCAGGATCGTGCTCTTCAGGCGACGGGGAGCCACTCAGGTCACCCGGCGCATAGCGTTGGCCACGGCGATCGCCCGCAGCGGTGCCGCGGCCTTGTGCTGGGTCTCCTGCTCCTCGGCGAGAGGGTCGGAGTCGGCGACGAGTCCCGCTCCGGCCTGAACGCGCGCCACTCCCCCGGCGATCGTCGTCGTGCGGATCGCGATGGCGAGGTCGAGGTCGCCAGCGAAGTCGAAGTAGCCGACGACGCCACCGTAGACGCCCCGCTGGGCGACCTCGAGTTCGTCGATGATCTCGAGCGCCCGCGGCTTCGGCGCTCCGGAAAGGGTGCCAGCCGGGAAGGTCGCCCGAAACACGTCGACCGAGCTCGCGCCGGGGCGGAGGTCACCCTCGACCGACGACACGAGGTGCATGATGTGGCTGAACCGCTCGACCTGCATGAACTCGGTCACCTCGACCGAGCCGGGCTCGCAGACCTTGAGCAGGTCGTTGCGGGCGAGGTCGACGAGCATGAGGTGCTCGGCGCGTTCCTTGGGATCACGTTCAAGGGTGTCGGCGAGGGACTGGTCCTCCTCCGGGGAGCCACCGCGCGGCTTGGAGCCGGCGATGGGGTGCATAGAGACGCGGTCGTTCTCGACCTTGACGAGCGCCTCCGGCGAGGAGCCGACGATCCAGTACGGCTCCCCCGCGGCATCCTCGAGGCACAGGAGGTACATGTACGGGCTCGGGTTGAGGGTGCGCAGCACGCGGTACACGTCGATCGGGTGCGCGGTGATCTCGTGGTCGAATCGCTGTGAAATGACGACCTGGAACACGTCGCCATCGACGATGAACTGTCGGGACCGCTCGACGGCGGCGTGGAAGTCCTCCGGGCGGATGCGCGGGGTCGGCTGCGGCGCGGTGTCGAGGTCGACCTCGGCGAGCCAGGCTTCGGCCGGCGCGGCGAGGCGCGCCTGCATGGTGTCGAGGCTGGACTGGGCGAGGCTCCAGAGGTCGTCGGACGTGTCAATGCCGTCGTTGAGGGCGGTGGCGATGAGCAGCACCGACCCGGTGCGGTGGTCGACGACGACGAGCTCGGAGACGAAGCTGAGTGCCTGCCCGGGCGTGGCGAAGTCGGCGGGAGGGATGTTCGGCAGTCGTTCGATCTGTCGGATCGCCTCCCAGCCGATGAAGCCGACAAGCCCGCCGGTCAGTGGCGGGTGGCCGGGCACGTGCGGGGTGCCCCACCGCTCGTAGAGATGCGCGAGCGTCTCGAGCGGCCGGGTTGGCGCGTCCGCGCCGAGTGCGCGCTCGGCGGAGAGCCCGTAGTCGAGCCAGACCGACTCGTCGCCGGTCTGGGTCAGCACCCCGAAGCTCGAGACGCCGATGAAGGAGAACCTCGACCAGATCCCGCCCTGCTCTGCGGACTCGAGCAGAAAGGTGCCCGGTTCGCCCGCGGCAAGCTTGCGGTAGATCCCGACGGGTGTCTCCCCATCGGCGAATAGCTCGCGGATGACCGGAACGACGCGGTGGTCGCCCAGGAGCGTGTCGAATTGCGCTCTCGTTGTGGTGTCGCTCACCTGTCGTCCTCGTTCCGGTCGCCGATCGCGGGCTCGAGCGGGTCGACGTCGAAGCACGCGTGCGCTCCCGTGTGGCAGGCGGCGCCGACCTGGTCGACGGTCACGAGGATCGTGTCCGAGTCGCAGTCGAGCGCGGCGCCCTTGACATACTGGCGGTGGCCGGAGGTGTCGCCCTTGCGCCAGAACTCCTGCCGGGAGCGTGACCAGAACGTCACGCGGCCCTCGGTGAGGGTGCGGCGCAGGGCCTCGGCGTTCATGTAGCCGAGCATGAGCACCTCGCGGGTGTCGCACTGCTGGATGATCGCAGGCAGCAGCCCGTCGCTGTCGAAGGTTGCACGGTCGAGAATCGCGTCTATTGCGGTGTCGGTCATGTCGTCCTACCTCGTGGTCATGCCCGCCGCAGCGAGGCTTCCCTTGATGTCGTCGACCGTGAGGTCGGCGTCGTGGAAGACGGATGCCGCGAGCACAGCGTCGGCCCCGGCCGCGATCGCGGGGGCGAAGTGGTGGAGCGCGCCGGCGCCGCCGGACGCGATGACAGGCACATGGCTTATCGCGCGCATCGCGCGGATGAGTTCGAGGTCGAATCCGCTTCGGGTTCCGTCTGCGTCGATTGAGTTGACGAGCAGCTCTCCAGCCCCGCGCTCGATGGCCTCCCGTGCCCAGTCGAGGGCGTCGAGGGAGGTGTCGGTGCGCCCTCCGTGAGTCGTGACGATGAACCCGCTGGCGGCGGCATCCGAGCGGCGCACGTCGAGCGAGAGCACGAGCACCTGCGCGCCGAAGCGGTCGGCGATCTCGCCGAGCAGCGCGGGCCGGGCGATCGCGGCGCTGTTGACGCCGATCTTGTCGGCCCCGCTGCCGAGCAGCCGGGAGACGTCGTCGGTGCTGCGCACTCCGCCGCCGACCGTGAGCGGGATGAAAACCTGTTCCGCCGTGGCCCGCACAACCTCATGCATCGTCTCGCGCTGGTCGATCGTCGCGGTGACGTCGAGAAAGCAGATCTCGTCCGCGCCCTGCTCGTAATAGCGGGCGGCGAGCTCGACCGGGTCGCCGGCGTCGCGGAGGTTCTTGAAGTTCACACCCTTGACGACGCGCCCGGCGGCGACGTCGAGGCACGGGATGACTCGCACGGCGAGGGACATCGTCAGATCCTCGCCGCGTGGATGGAACTGACGAGGATCGCACGGGCGCCGAGGCCGTAGAGCTCGTCCATGATGTGGTTGGTGTCGGTGCGCGCGACCATCGCCCGCACGGCGACCCAGGCGGGATCGCGCAGCGGCGAGACGGTCGGCGATTCGCGGCCGGGTGTGATTTTGGCGGCGGCTTCGACGAGCTCGACGGGGAGGTCGTAGTCCATGAGCACGTACTGACGGGCGACCAGCACGCCCTGCAGCCGGCGGTGCAGAGTATCGATTCCGGGCAGCTCGTTGCCGGAGCTGATGAGTACCGCGGTGGAGTCGAGAATGACGGGCCCGAAGATCTCGAGGTTCTGCGCCCGCAGGGTCGAGCCGGTCGAGACCACGTCGGCGACGGCATCCGCGACCCCGAGCTTGACGGCCGATTCGACGGCGCCGTCGAGGCGAACGAGTTCGGCCTTGACACCCTCCGTCGCGAGGAAGTCGCCGACGAGGCCGGGATAGCTGGTCGCGACGCGGATGCCCTCAAGGTCGGCGAGCGTGTCGAACCGGCCCTTGGGCCCGGCGAACCGGAAGGTCGAGTCGCCGAAGTCGAGGGTCGCGATCTCTCTCGCGGTCGAGCCGGAGTCGAGCAGGAGATCGCGGCCGGTGATGCCGACATCGAGCGCGCCGGAGCCGACATAGGTCGCAATGTCGCGCGGGCGGAGGTAGAAGAACTCGACGTCGTTGCGCGGGTCGACGGCGCTCAGCGCGCGTGGGTCGCGGCGTCCGACGTAGCCGGCCTCGACAAGCATGTCGGCGGCCGTTTCGGCGAGGGAGCCCTTGTTGGGCACTGCGATGCGCAGCATGGCGGACGACTCTTTACTCGCTGCCGGTGCAGCGTGTTCGGGATGGTGCGATAGTCAGAACGGGGACGAGGGGGGCGAGGTCAGAGGTGTCGGTAGACATCGGCCGTCGTCAGCCCCTTCGCGAGCATGAGTACCTGCAGGTGGTAGAGCAACTGGGAGATCTCCTCCGCCGTCTCGTCGTTCGACTGAAACTCGGCGGCCATCCACACCTCGGCGGCTTCCTCGACGATCTTCTTGCCGATGGCATGCACCCCGGCATCGAGCTGCGCTACGGTGCCGGAGCCGGCGGGCCTGGACCGGGCCTTGTCGCCCAGCTCGAGGAAGAGTTCGTCGAACGTTTTCACCTGTCAAGGTTACCGTGGCGCGGAGGTGGGCTCCGCGCCACGGTATCGGGCCCGCTCAGCTGCGGGTCAGCGGGTGCCGAGCAGGTCGATCACGAAGATCAGGGTGCGTCCGCTGAGCTGGTGGCCGCTTCCGGCGGGACCGTATGCGAGCGCGGGCGGCACGATGAGCTGGCGGCGCCCGCCGACCTTCATGCCGGGGATCCCCTGCTGCCAGCCGGAGATCAGCTGGCCAAGCGGGAAGTTGATGGACTGGCCGCGGCTCCACGAGGAGTCGAACTCCTCGCCGGAGGCGAAGTCGACGCCGAGGTAGTGCACGTCGACGGTCGCGCCGGGTGCAGCGGACTCGCCGGTTCCCTCTTCGATGTCGATGATGACGAGCTCGGTGGGCTCGTCGCCCTCGTAGAACTCGATTTCTGGCTTGGTTTTTTCTGTCATGTGTCCATCCAACCAGACGGGTCGGGGTCGCTCACCAGTCGTGCCTGGCGGGTAGCCGCCCGGTCGCCCGCTCGACTGGCGTGGGCGTAGCGCAGGAGTTTTTGGCGACACGCCATGTTTCGCGGCAGCGGTGCCTGGCGTGGCGCAGAATTTCCTCGGCAACGCGCGGGCCGGATCCCGCATCCCGGATCCCGGATGCCGGATGCCGGTGACGGGCGAGGGCGACCGCGAGCTCAGTGCTGGTGCGACGCGGCCGCGGCGCGCAGCGCGGCGATCTGGTCGGCGGGGTGGTCGGCCCCGAAGACCGAGGAGCCCGCGACAAAGGTGTCGGCTCCGGCCTCGGCCGCCGTGAGGATCGTCTGCTCGTTGATGCCGCCGTCGACCTGCAGCCAGACGTCGTGCCGTGAGTGCCGTATCGCGGAGCGGAGGAGCTCGATTTTCGGAATGGTCTCCTCGATGAACGACTGCCCGCCGAATCCCGGCTCTACGGTCATCACGAGCACTTGGTCGAACTCGTGGAGCAGTTCGAGGTACGGCTCGACCGGGGTGCCGGGCTTGAGCGCGATGCCGGCCCTCGCGCCGATGTCGCGCAGCCGGCGCGCGAGGGCGACGGCATCCGTGGCGGCCTCGGCGTGGAAGGTGACCGACGCCGCCCCGACCTCGGCGTAGCCCGGCGCCCACCGGTCGGGGTCGTCGATCATCAGGTGCACGTCGAGCGGAATGGGCGACACCTGCTGCAGCCGTTCGACCATGCCGACCCCGAAGGTGAGGTTCGGTACGAAATGGTTGTCCATGATGTCGACGTGGGCGAAGTCGGCGCTCGAGATCCGGGCGAGGTCGCGTTCGAGATTCGCGAAATCGGCCGCGAGGATGCTGGGATTCAGGCGCATGTCCATGGGGCGAGCCTATTGGGCCAGCGGCCCTAGCCCTCGACCTTCTGCAGCAGGCAGATGAACATCGCATCGGTGCCGTGCCGGTGCGGCCAGAGCTGCACGTGCCAGGACACCCGCTCGCCCTCGTCGCCGAGTTCGAGCGGTTCCACCGTCACACCGGCGAGCACCGCCGCAGTGTCGAGCCGCTCGATGCGGCCGTCCTGGCGCTTCAGGACGCCTTCGACGATGCCGGTGGTCTCCGCGAGGTGGGGCGAGCAGGTGACGTAGGCGAGGATACCGCCGGGCTTGAGTGCGTCGATCCCGGACTCGAGAAGCCTGGCCTGGAGCTTCTGCAGTTCGGCGACGTCCTTCGGCTGCTTCCGCCAGCGCGCCTCGGGGCGGCGGCGGAGCGCGCCGAGACCCGTGCACGGTGCGTCGATGAGGATGCGGTCGAACTGCTCGGGGAGGGTCTGTCCGATGGTCGTGCCGTCCTGCACCAGCACCTGCGGCGGGTTCGGGATGGCCGCGAGTGCCGAGCGGACGAGCTCGGCGCGAACCGGGAGGATCTCGTTGGCGACGAGAGTGACACCGGCGGCGGCGGCCTCGGCGGCGAGCAAGGCTGCCTTGCCGCCGGGACCGGCGCACATGTCGAGCCAGCGTTCGCCGGCGGCGGGCGGGCGGGCCCGGCTGAGGGCGAGGGCGGCCAGTTGGGAGCCCTCGTCCTGCACGCGGGCGTGGCCGGTTTGCACGACGGGCCACCGGGCCGGGTCGCCTCCCTCGCTCACGACGCCGAGCGGCGAGAAGCGCGCGGGGCGTGACCGGGGCAGGTCCTCGGTGCTCGACAGGCCCGGCAGGGCGACGAGGCTGACCCGTGGAGCTCGATTGTCGGCGTCGAGGAGGTCTTCGAGCTCGATCTCGCGCCCCTCGGCGGCCAGCGCCCGGCGGAACGCGCGCACGATCCAGACGGGGTGGGAGTACTCGATCGCGAGGCGCTCGTCGTCGGACCGCGGCTCGTCCATGACCTTCTCGTGCCAGTCGGCTGGCTCGGTCCGGGTGATCGTGCGGAGCACGCCGTTGACGAAACCGGTGGCCGACTGGGACCCGACCTCGCGGGCGAGCGACACGGCCTCGTCGACGACGGCGTGGTGCGCGGTGCGCATCGACAGCAGCTGGTGGCTCGCCAGACGCAGCACGTCGAGGATGGGAGGGTCGATCCTGTCGGTGTCGCGCCCGGCCGCGATCCGGATGACGGCGTCGTAGTAGCCCTGCATCCGAAGGGTGCCGTAGGTCAACTCGGTCGCCAGTCCGGCATCCGCCCCGCTCAGTCCGGCCCGCTCGAGCCGGGTGGGAAGCAGCAGGTTCGCGTAGGCGTCGGATTCGGTTACCGCGCGGATCACGTCGAACGCAATTCGGCGGGCCGGCTGCACGCGCTGGGCTTGGTTGGGGCGCTGGGCTTGGGCGGGGCGCTGGGCTGGGGCGGGGCGCTGCGGCGGACGCCGCTTCTCGTGGCGGGGTGGCCTGGCGTCACTGGTCATTGAACAATCATCCCCGCATCGACGGGACGTCCGCGCCACCAGTCGGCGGCGGCCATGGCGTTCTTGCCGGCCGGCTGCACCGAGACGAGCTCGATCGGATCGCTCGCGGTACCGGCGAGCAGGCGGCGTCCGTCGAGCCGGAGCTGTCCGGAGGGCATCCGGGAGGCGTCCCGCGCGATGGCCGCGTCGAGCACCTTGAGCCTCGCGCCGTCGAGGGTGGTGAAGGCGCCCGGTTCAGGTGTGACGCCGCGGATGAGGTCGTGCACGGTGCTCGCGTGGGCGGTCCAGTCGATGCGACCGTCGTCGAGGGTGAGTTTCGGGGCGAGCGTCACGTCGCCGGCCTGGGCCTCGCCCCGCGCGCCGCCGTCGGCGATCGCATCGATGACGCGCACGAGCAGCTCGGCACCGCCCTCGGCGAGAGAGTCGAGCAGGTGCCCGGCGGTCTCGTTGCGGCCGATCGACTGTGTGAACTGGCCGTAGATCTCGCCCGCATCAAGTTCCGGCACGAGCTGGAACACGCTGGCGCCGGTGAGCTGATCGCCGGCGATGATCGCCCGCTGCACGGGGGCGGCGCCGCGCCAGCGCGGCAGGAGAGAGAAGTGCAGGTTGATCCAGCCGAGCCGAGGGGCCGAGAGGAGCGGTTCGCGCAGGATCGCGCCGTAGGCCACGATGACACCGAGGTCGGCGGTGAGCGAGGTGATCTGCTCGGTCACCTCGTCCCCCGGCCGGTTCGACTTGATGGTCGGGAGGCTGAGCTCGGCAGCCGCTGCCCCCACGTCGGTCGGGCTGGGCAGGCGTTTGCGGCCCTTGGGCGAGTCGAGTCGGGTGAGCACTGCCGCGACGTCGTGGTCGGTTGCGGCGATCGCGCAGAGGCTGGGGACGGCAGCGCCGGGGCTGCCGGCGAAGACGATTCTGAGGTGGGTCATGTGGCTCTTTACTCGATGAACGGCTCGATGTCGTCGAACCGCACTTTCAGTGTAGGCAGCGCGAGGGGAATGCTCTTGCCGGGAACGCGCTTGCGACGGGCTGTGGCCGCCCGGATGATCTCGGCCCGCAGCGCCGCGGCGACGGCGGCGCCCTGGGAGTAGTCGAACCGCACGATCGCGCGCACGCCGGTGTCGGTGTCGAGGGGGCCAAGGACGTCGGCGCCGGTGAGCCCCGCGATGCTCGCGAGCGCCTTTTCGACCGTGTCAGAGGTACCTGTGACGGTCGCGACCCTGATCGCCGGCGGGAACCTCAGCCGTCGTCGGTCGACGAGCTCTGCCGCGGCGTAGGACTGCGGCCGCCAGGTCGCCAGAGCCGTGGCCAGGGCGCCGCCGACCCCGACGAGCACGACCGGAGCCCCCGGCTTCGCAAGTGCGGCGGCGTTCGCCCACCAGCGCAAGCAGTCCTCGCCCACGCGCAGGCTCTCCCTGGCCAGCATCCGCTCGCCGTCGAGGAGCAGCACCGCGTGGTAGCCGCCCGCGGCGAGGGGCTCCGCTCCCCTGGTGGCGACGACGAGGGCTGGCGCCGAGTCGACGTGCAGCAGCGGCCGGTCGCCGTCCGCGATGATCACCCGCACACCGGGGAAGGCGCGCCCGAGGTCCTCTGCTGTGCGCACCGTGCCCTGCCCGACCTGCCGCAGCCGGGTGCCGTCGCAATTGCCGCAGGTCCAGGCGGCGGCGGGCTTTCCGCACCACGTACACGCGGGCACCGAGCTCGATGTCTTCGTGCCGAGCGGCCCGTCGCAGTGCCGGCACCTGGCCGATTGCCCGCACGAGTCGCAGGCGAGGCGCGGTGCGAAGCCGGGGCGCGCGACCTGCACGAGCACCGGGCCGGTCTCCAGGGCCGTCTTCGCCTCACGCCAGGCCGTCGAGGGGATGCGGGCGATCGCCGCGTACCGGTCTTGCGGGGCCTGCTGGGCCGTGGGGACGACCTTCGGGGAGTAGTTGCGGGCGGGTCCGAGCGTTCCGAGATAGCCGATCTCGACGAGCCGCTCGACCTCGGTACTGCGGGAGTGGCCGAGGAAGAAGAGCGAGCAGCCCTGCTGCTGCTGGCGCACGAGCGCGGCGTCCCTCGTGTGCACGTAGGGGCTGAGCGGTTCGGCGTGCAGCGGGTCGCCATCGTCCCACACGGCGATGAGTGCGAGCTGCGCTGCTGGCGCGTAGACGACCGAGCGGTTGCCGACAATCGCGAGGGGGGTCTCGCCCAGGCATTCGAGGTGGGCACGGTACCGGTCAGGATTGGACTGCCGGGCGTCGAGGTGCACGATGCGCGACGCGGGCAGCACGGCCTCGAGAGCTGCGACGAGCTGCTCCTGGTCGCGGTAGTCGGGTACCGAGAGGATCGCGCTGCCACCGCTCGCGAGCGCGTGGGTCGCTGCAGCGGCCATCGTCGTCGCCCAGTGCCCCACCTGCCGGCCGTCCGGCAGGGCAACGACCCGTGGCACGGCATCAACGGCGTGCTTCTCGCCGCCGGCGATCGCCTGGGCGAGCCGCTCGGCCGGGTATTCGACGACGTCCGACGGCGTGACCGGATCGGTCCCGGCGGCAGCGTAGCTGCCGTCGGCCCGACCCGCGAGCCAGGCCTTCTCGACCCGCACCTGGCGTTTCGGCACCGCGAGCCTGATCACGTCGTTGGCCGTGCCGGCGGCACGATCGGCGACCGCGCGAGCGAGCGTGACGACCTCCGGGGCAAGCACGGTAGCCGTCGACACCACGGTCTCGAGTTCGCTGAGCACGCCCGTGTAGTCGATCTTTGTGACGACCTCGATTACGAATGCGTCGGCGATTCGACCCGCCGACCTGAGTGGCACACGAACGCGCACCCCGGGCGCGACATCGGTCGCCATCGAGGCGGGCACCGCATAGTCGAACAGCCGGTCGAGCTGGGGCAGCGGTGAATCGACCATCACCCGCGCGATCGGAGCGGGGGTCGTCATGGTTTACAGCCCGGCGGCGATACGCAGCGACTCGACCCGGTCGAGCTTCTCCCACGTGAAGTCGGGAAGCTCGCGGCCGAAGTGGCCGTAGGTCGAGGTGGCCGAGTAGATCGGGCGGAGCAGGTCGAGATCGCGGATGATTGCTGCGGGGCGCAAGTCGAACACGTCGCGGATGGCCCGGCCGATCACGGCGTCGTCAACGTTGCCCGTGCCGAAGCTCTCCACGTACAGGCTCACCGGCGCCGCCTTGCCGATCGCGTAGGCGACCTGCACTTCGAGCCGGTCGGCGAGACCGGCCGCGACGGCGTTCTTGGCGACCCACCGCATCGCGTAGGCGGCAGAGCGGTCGACCTTCGACGGGTCCTTGCCGCTGAACGCGCCGCCACCGTGCCGGCTGGCTCCGCCGTACGTGTCGACGATGATCTTGCGCCCGGTGAGCCCGGCGTCGCCCTTCGGGCCGCCGATCTCGAACCGGCCGGTCGGATTGATGAGGATGTCCGCCGAGGCGAAGTCGAGGCTGGTGCGCTCAAGCACGGGCCGGATCACCAGTTCTTCGATCTCGCGGTTGAGGGTCGCGTCCGACACGCTCGGGGCGTGCTGGGCCGAGATCACGACGGTTTCGACGGTGCGCGGCACGAGGCCGTCGTAGCCGATCGTCACCTGGGTCTTGCCGTCGGGGCGGAGGTAGTCGACGAGCCCCTCCTTGCGCACGGCGGCGAGGCGTTCGGCGAGGCGGTGGGCGAGCCAGATCGGCAGCGGCATGAACTCGGGGGTCTCGCGGGTGGCGAATCCGAACATGATGCCTTGGTCGCCCGCACCCTGGGCGTTGAGGAGGTCGTCGTCTCCGCTGCGGGCCTCGAGCGCCCGGTCGACGCCCTGGGCGATCTCCGGCGACTGCGACCCGATCGAGACCGTCACACCGCAGTTGCTGCCGTCGAAGCTCACCTCGGAGGAGTTGTAGCCGATCGCGGTGATTGTGTCGCGCACGAGGGTCGGGATGTCGACATAGCCCGTGGTCGTGACCTCCCCGGCGACGTGCACGAGCCCGGTGGTGACGAGAGTCTCCACCGCGACCCGGCTGTGCGGGTCTTCGGCCAGCAGCGCGTCGAGTATGCCGTCCGAGATCTGGTCGCAGATCTTGTCGGGGTGTCCTTCGGTGACGGATTCGGAACTGAACTGGCGCAGGCCGGACGGTGACGTACTCATGTGTGCCTCGTAGCTGGAAGTTGGCGGGCGGGCGGATCCATTCCGTCGGCTGTGCCGTGCGAATTAGGGGCGCAGACCCGAGCAGGTCGGGCCACCGGCCAATCAGGTGTGGTCAGGCCAGCAGGTCGAGTATGCGATCGGCCACCGACAACTTGCTCCCGGCGGCCTCCATCACTATATCCCCGGCCAGATCGATGACCAGGACCCGGTTGTCAGGAACCGAGAAGCCCTCCGTCCAGCCGACCCTGTTGAGGACGAGATAGTCGGCACCCTTGCGGAGCACCTTCGCCCGGCCGAGGGCGAGCAGCGCCGAGTCGTCCGGTTCGGTTTCGGCGGCGAACCCGACAATGACCTGACCCGGGTGGCGTGTGGATGCGAGGCCGGCGAGGATATCGGGATTCGCCACGAGGTCGATCCGCAGACGGTCGCCCTGCGCCTCCTTCTTGATCTTCGACTCGGCCGTGGCCTCCGGGCGGTAGTCGGAGACGGCGGCGGCCATGATGATGATGTCGGCGCTCGCAGCAGAGACGGCGGCGGCGGCGGCGAGCTCGGCGGCGGAGCTCACCTCGGTCAGGCGCACGCCCAGTGGTGGCGGCACCTCAAGGTTCGCTCCAATCAGCTCGACGGTAGCGCCCCGCAGGGAAGCGGCTTCGGCGATCGCGACACCCTGTCGGCCGCTCGAACGGTTGCCGATGTAGCGCACCGGGTCGATGGCCTCGCGCGTGCCGCCTGCAGTGACGAGTACCCGCCGACCGCTGAGGTCCCGCGGGTGCAGCGCGGCAAGTGCCGCCGCAACGATCTCTCCGGGTTCGGCCATACGCCCGAGCCCAGCATCCGACCCGGTCAGTTGGCCGGTTCCCGGCCCGACGATTCGGACACCCCGCGAGCGGAGAGTCGCCACGTTCGCGGCCGTCGCGGCGTTGACCCACATCTCGGTGTGCATCGCCGGAGCGATGACGACGGGGGCGTTGCTCGCGAGAATCGTGGTGCCCAAGAGGTCGTCGGAGAGCCCGCTCGCGAGCTTCGCGATCGAGTTCGCCGTCGCCGGGGCGAGGACGATAAGGTCGGCGGCCTGGCCGATTGCCACGTGTCTCACCTGGGCGACACCCTCGTACAGGTCGGTGTGCACGGGGTTGCGGCTGATCGCCTCGAGCGTCGGCCGTCCGACGAAGCGCAGAGCGGCATCCGTCGCGACGACGTGCACGTCGTGGCCGAGAAGCACGAACGCGCGGATGACCCCCACGGCCTTGTAGGCCGCGATTCCCCCGGTGACCCCGACCACGATGTTCAGCGGGCGGCTGGCGAGCGGCCGCGGCACGCCGGGGTCGGTCATGGTGTCGGTGTCGGGCGCGACGTCTGGGCGCGGGATCGAGGCTCGGTGCTACTCGGCCAGGGGCTTCGCGACGAGCTTGTCCTCGTTGATCTCGTGCAGCGCGACAGAGAGGGGCTTGTCCTCGATCGTGGAGTCGACGAGCGGTCCGACGTTGTCGAAGAGGCTTCCCTCGTGGAGGTCGGCGTAGTAGTCGTTGATCTGGCGAGCACGCTTCGAGGCGAAGATGACGAGCGCGTACTTCGAGTCGACCTTCGTCAGCAGCTCGTCGATGGGCGGATCGATGATGCCCTTTGCCTTGTCAACCATGTGGTGCTCCTTCTGTAAATGAAAGCGTGTGAATGAAAGCGGATGCGGCCGGGTCAGCCGAAGTCGTGGGAAGCGCGAGGGCGCAATCTCATCAAGTCTACGACCTCTTCGGCCGCCTCGCCGACGTCGCCGTTCACCACCCGGTAGTCGAACTCGTGCTGCGCGGCGAGCTCGACCCGCGCGGTCTCGAGCCGGCGCTGCTGTTCGGCGGGGCCCTCGGTGCCGCGGCCGATGAGCCGGCGCACGAGTTCGTCCCAGGTCGGGGGCAGCAGGAACACGAGAACGGCCTGCGGCATCGCCGACTTCACCTGCCGCGCGCCCTGAATGTCGATCTCGAGCAGCACGCTGCTTCCGTCGGCGAGATTGTCATCGACCGGCCGCTTCGGCGTGCCGTAGCGGAATGCGTTGTGCACCTTCGCCCACTCGAGCATCTCGCCCCGCTCCACGAGACTGTCGAACTCCTCGTCGCTCACGAAGAAGTAGTTGACCCCCTCGACCTCGCCCGGGCGCGGGGCCCTCGTGGTCGCCGACACCGAGAGATGCACGTCGGGGTAATTCTCGCGAATGAAGGTGGAGACGGTGCCTTTACCGACCGCGGTCGGCCCGGCGAGGACGACAAGCTTGGCCTGTGCTGTGTCTGTACCCCGGCTCTCCCGCACGACGAGCCAGTCCCGCAACCGATCCCGCTGGCGGAAGCCGAGGCCGCCGACCCGCTTCGAATCGGCGATCTGCAGCTCGGCCATGACCTTGGCGGTGCGGGTGGGACCGAGGGTGGGAACGCTGGTCAGAAGCTCCCGTACCCGCAGCGTCGCCTCGGCTGCGGCATCCGGATCGCTCCACGCGGTGTCGAGCACGTCGACCGCGCTGCGCTGCCGTGTGGCGACGGCGTGCTTGACGACCGCGCGGCGGCGGCGAGCGGCCACAGCGGCACGGGAGGCGGCGACCCGGTCGACGGGCGGTGGACCTGACTGCGTCATGCGCCGACCTCGTTCGCGTGGGAGGTGATCGCCGCGGCGAGCCCGGACGGCCCGGCGGCGAGGATGCTGCGCGACGCGGCCACGATGGTGCGGCTCGCGGCAGCGCCGTAGATCGCGTCGACCTTGTCGAACCGGGCGCCCTGGTGCCCGAAGCCCGGCGCGAGGATGGGCGTGCCAGGTCCCTCGTCGGCTGCCGCGGTGTCGATGCCGTACGCGGCGAAGTCGACCGTGGCTCCGAGCACCACGCCGACGCCTGCGATGCGGGCGGAGGGGTCGCCTCGATTCCAGTCGGTCACGTCCGCGACAATACCCGCAGCCACCGTCAGTCCGCTACGCGCGCCCGACCCGATGACCGCACTCTGGATCGCCGCCGCCTCGGGATTCGAGGTCGCGGCGAGCACGAAGAGCCCTTTGCCGTGCCGGGCCGCGAGTTCAAGCGGAGCCGTGATTGACCCAACGCCTTGGAAGGCGCTGACGGTCATCGCGTCGGCTTCGAGCGGGGACCCGGGGGTGAGCCATGCCTGGCCGTAGGCCTCGACGCTCGAGCCGACGTCGCCGCGCTTGGCGTCGGCGATGACGATCAGGCCCGCCGCCCGCGCCGCCCGGAGAACCTCCTCGAGCGCGGCGAAGCCCGCAGAGCCGTGACGTTCGAAGAACGCCACCTGGGGCTTCACGATGCCCGCGCGGCCGGCGCTCGCCTCGACGACACACAGGCCGAACTCGCGCAGGCCCGCCGCGTCGTCGCCGAGACCCCACTGCCCGAGGAGGTAGGGGTGCGGGTCGATGCCGACGCACAGCCTGCCGTGGCCGTCGATGGCCTGCTCGAGACGCGTGCCGAAGCCGATCACAGGCGCGCCGCCCTCTCGATCGCGTACTCCTGCAGCGACTTCACGTCGAAGCCGTTCTGGATCGCCTCGAATGAGGCGACCGCGGCGCTGAGCTGCGCGATCGTCGTGAACAGGGGCTTGTCGGCCGCGACGGCCGCAGCCCGGATCTCGTAACCGTCCGCGCGGGCGCTCCGCCCACTGGGCGTGTTGATGACAACGTCGACGCGTTCCTGATTGATCAGGTCGACAATCGATGGCTCGTCCTCGGGCGAGGAGCCGCCCTGCGAGTACTTGCGCACGACGGTCGCGCGGATGCCGTTGCGGCCGAGAATCTCGGCGGTGCCGATCGTCGCGAGAATTTCGAACCCGAGCTGCTGGAGCCGCAGTACCGGGAGGATGATCGCACGCTTGTCGCGATCGGCGACCGACACGAACACAGCACCGCCGGACGGGAGGCCACCGTAGGCCGCCTCCTGGCTCTTCGCGAACGCCTTCGGGAAGTTCTCGTCGATTCCCATCACCTCGCCGGTCGAGCGCATCTCCGGGCCGAGGACCGAGTCGACGATGAGGCCGCCCTTGGTGCGGAACCGCTTGAACGGCAGCACCGCCTCTTTCACCGCGACCGGTGAGTCGATGGGCACGATCGCGCCGTCCTGCTTGGGCAGAAGCCCGCTCGCGATGAGGTCGCGGATGCTCTCCCCCACCATCACCCTGGCCGCGGCCTTGGCGAGGGGGATGCCGAGCGCCTTCGACACGAACGGCACGGTGCGCGACGCGCGCGGGTTCGCCTCGAGCACGTAGAGCACCCCGGCGCCGATCGCGAACTGCACGTTGAGCAGCCCCTTCACGCCGATGCCCTGCGCGATTGCGAGGGTCGCCTCGACGACGCGCGCGATCTGGTCGCGGCCGAGCGTCACCGGAGGCAGGGTGCAGCTCGAGTCGCCGGAGTGGATGCCGGCCTCCTCGATGTGCTCCATGACACCGCCGACGTAGAGCTCGGTGCCGTCGTAGATCGCGTCGATGTCGATCTCGACCGCGTCATCGAGGAAGCGGTCGATGAGCAGCGGATGCGACGGCCCGATGATGCCCTGGCCGGACATCCGGTGGAAGTAGTCCTCGAGCGACGGGCTGTCGTAGACGATCTCCATCCCGCGGCCGCCGAGCACGTAGGAGGGGCGCACGAGTACCGGGTAGCCGATCTCCTCGGCGATGGTGACGCCGCCACCGAAGTCGGTCGCGGTTCCGTTGCGCGGCGAAACGAGGCCGGCCGCGTCGAGGATGCCGGAGAACAGCCCGCGCTCCTCGGCGAGGTCGATCGCGTCGGGTGTCGTGCCGAGGATCGGCACACCGGCGGCCTCGAGGCCGTGGGCAAGACCGAGTGCGGTCTGCCCGCCGAGCTGCACGACCACGCCGACAAGCTCGCCGCTGAGGCTTTCCGCGTGGATGACCTCAAGCACGTCCTCGAGTGTGAGGGGCTCGAAGTAGAGCCGGTCGGAGGTGTCGTAGTCGGTCGAGACCGTTTCTGGGTTGCAGTTGATCATGATCGTCTCGTACCCCGCCTCGGCGAGCGTGAACGAGGCGTGCACGCAGGAGTAGTCGAACTCGATGCCTTGCCCGATCCGGTTCGGGCCGGAGCCGAGGATGACGACCTTTCGTCGCTCGCTGGGCACGACCTCGGTCTCGAGGTCGTAGCTCGAGTAGTGATAGGGCGTCAGGGCCGGAAACTCGCCGGCACAGGTGTCGACGGTCTTGAAGACCGGGCGCACGCCGAGGGCCCAGCGCGCGCCGCGCACCTCCGCCTCGTCGAGCCCGCGCAGCTGCGCGATCTGCGCGTCGCTGAAGCCGTGGTCCTTGGCATGACGCAGCACGCTCTCGTCGAGGTGCTCCGCAGCGGCGACATCGGCAGCAACCTCGTTGATGAGCTCGATCTGGTCGACGAACCACGGGTCGATGCCGGTCGCGGCATGCGCCTGCACGGTGGTCGCGCCGGCGCGCAGAGCCTGCTGCAGCGTGACGATGCGGCCGTCGGTGGGAATCGCGGATGCGGCGAGCAGCTCGTCCAGAGAACGCTGCTCGTCACCCCAGTGGAAGCTCGACCCGCGCTTCTCGAGGGACCGGAGCGCCTTCTGCAGTGCCGTCGCGTAGTTGCGGCCGAAGGCCATCGCCTCGCCGACGCTCTTCATCGTCGTCGTCAGGGTCGCGTCGGCGGCCGGGAACTTCTCGAACGCGAATCGCGGCACCTTGACCACGACATAGTCGAGGGTCGGCTCGAACGACGCCGGGGTGACCTTGGTGATGTCGTTCTGGATCTCGTCGAGCCGGTAGCCGATCGCGAGCTTCGCGGCGATCTTTGCGATCGGGAAGCCGGTGGCCTTCGAGGCGAGGGCGGAGGAGCGCGAGACGCGCGGGTTCATCTCGATGACGATGATGCGCCCGTTGGTGGGGTCGACGGCGAACTGGATGTTGCAGCCGCCGGTGTCGACTCCGACGGCGCGGATAATGTCGATCGAGATGTCACGCAGCTTCTGATACTCGCGGTCGGTGAGGGTCAGCGCCGGCGCGACGGTGATCGAGTCGCCCGTGTGCACGCCAACGGGGTCGACGTTCTCGATCGAGCAGACGACGACGGTGTTGTCGGCCGTATCGCGCATCAGCTCGAGCTCATATTCCTTCCAGCCGAGGATGGACTCCTCGAGCAGCACCTCGGTCGTCGGGCTCTGATGCAGGCCGTCGGTGACCATGCGCACGAGTTCCTCGCGCGTGTAGGCGAATCCGGAGCCGAGCCCGCCCATTGTGAACGAGGGTCGAATGACGAGCGGGTAGCCGAGGTCCTCGGCGAATCCAATGGCCTCCGTGACGGTGTGCGCGATGTGCGACCGGGCCACCTCGGCTCCGCAGGCGATGACAAGCTCCTTGAAGATCTGGCGGTCCTCGCCCTTCTGGATCGCCTCAAAGTTCGCGCCGATCAGCTCGACGTCGTACTTCTCGAGGATCCCGTGCTCGTGCAGTTCGATCGCCGCGTTGAGTGCCGTCTGCCCACCGAGGGTCGGCAGCACAGCATCCGGCCGCTCCTTGGCGATGATCGTTTCGATGACCTCCCAGGTGATCGGCTCGACGTAGGTCGCGTCGGCGAATCCCGGGTCGGTCATGATCGTCGCGGGGTTGGAGTTGATGAGGATGACGCGCACGCCCTCCTCGCGCAGCACCCGGCAGGCCTGAGTGCCCGAGTAGTCAAACTCCGCGGCCTGGCCGATGACGATGGGCCCGGACCCGATGACCAGGACCGAGTTGATGTCGTCACGTTTGGGCATTACTTGTCGTCCTTATTGTTGGCACGGGCTGAGTCGGCACGGGCTGCGATCGCGGCGAGCACCATGTCGCGGAACCGGTCGAAGAGGTAGTTGGCGTCGTGCGGTCCCGCGGCGGCCTCGGGGTGGTACTGCACCGAGAAGGCGGGGATCTCGAGCGCGTTGAGGCCCTCGACGACGTTGTCGTTGAGGTTGACGTGGCTCACCTCGACCAGGCCGAAGCCGGCCGGCGAGGGGGTGGGGGCCCCGATCGGCGCGTCGACCGCGAAGCCGTGGTTGTGCGAGGTGATTTCCACCCGCCCGGTCGCCTTGTCGATTACCGGCTGGTTGATGCCGCGGTGGCCGAACGGCAGTTTGTAGGTTCCGAAGCCGAGGGCCCGGCCGAGGAGCTGGTTGCCGAAGCAGATGCCGAAGAACGGCACGCCATCGCGCAGGGCTCCCCGCAGCAGGGCGACATGGGCGTCGGATGCGCTCGGGTCGCCCGGTCCGTTGGAGAAAAAAAGCGCGTCGGGGTCGAGGTCGCGCAGCTGCTCCGCGCTCACCGACTGCGGCAGCACCATCACCTCGAAGCCGCGCGAGGCCAGGTAGCGCAGGGTGGATTCCTTGACGCCAAGGTCGAGAACCGCGACCAGTCCGATCCGCTCACCCTCCGGTGCGATCCGGTACTGGGTGGAGACCGACACCCGGTCGGAGAGGTTGAGGCCGCGCATGTCCTCACCGGACCGCACAAGTCGCAGCTGCTCGGCCGGGGCGAGCGCGGCATCCGCGCCGGAGAAGATGCCGGAGCGCATGACACCGGCATCGCGCAGCCGGCGGGTGACGGCGCGCGTGTCGACGCCGCTGATGCCCACAACGCCGTCGGCGACGAGTTGGTCGTCGAGGCTGCCGTTCGCGCGGAAGTTCGACACGACGCGCGACGGGTCTCGCGCGACGAACCCGTTGACCCAGATCCGGCGGGACTCCGGGTCTTCGTCGTTCACCCCGGTGATGCCGATGTGCGGGGCCGTCATCAAGACGATCTGCCCGGCGTAGCTCGGGTCGGTGAGGGTCTCCTGGTAGCCCGTCATCCCCGTCGAGAACACGGCCTCGCCGAAGGTGCGCCCACGAGCCCCCCAGGCCCGCCCGACGTATCGGGTGCCGTCTTCGAGCACCAGCACTGCTGGATCCATGCTCGTCACTGTTCCTCGTTCCTGGCGCGGGTCGGCGCCGTGATGATTGACTCGATCGCGCCGATGAGCTCTGACGGGTCGGTGGGCTCTGGCACGCGAAGATAGCTGTCGATGGAGGTGTCGCCGAGTCGCCAGACGATGCGCACAAGGCCGCCGGTCTCCACGACCCGGTCGATGGTCCAGGTGGCGCGCTCGACCGCCTCGAGGTCGGAGCGCGGGATGAAGGCATCCGGCTCCCCCGCGATGCCGAGCGAGATCCCCGACTCGAAGACTTGGACGCGGGCGCGGGCGCGGTAGCCGAGGCCGGCGACGGCAATGCGGTTGAGCGGCTCGTCGGTCTTCGTCGAGGCGACGTAGAAGGCCTCGGCTGTGATGAGTTCGCGCCCGGTCAGCTCGGGAAGGCCCTGCGGCCTCGGGATGCCGGACTGGCTCCGCTGGCGTCGCCGCCACCCCGCGTACATGAGGGCGAGGAGGATCACGAGCACCGCCAGCACGATGGCGCCCGAGATGATGCGGCTATCCACGGGAACCCCCAGCGGCCCCGGTGCCGGCCGCGGCCGCGGCCGCGGCGACGGTCTCCTCGGAGACGAGTTGCCCGTCGAGCACGGTCGGGTAACCCTGGTGCACCGTCGCGACGACGCGCCCCGGCAGTATCAGCTGCAGGAACGGCGAGTTGCGGCCCAGTCCCGCGAGAGCGTCGGTGTCGAAGATGCGACTCGCGGCGGAGTCGTAGAGGGTGAACTCGGCGGGCGCGCCGATCACGATCCCGTCGGCGTAGCCGTCGAGGCGGCCGATCGCGGCGGGAGTGCGCGAGAACACCCGGGCGATGTCGTTCCAATCGAGCATCCCGTTGTCGACGACGGAGGCCTGCACGACGGAGAGGGCGGACTCGAGGCCGACCATGCCCATCGACGCGGCGTGCCACTCGCAGTCCTTCGACTCGGACGGATGCGGCGCGTGGTCGGTCGCGATGATGTCGATGGTGCCGTCGGCGAGTCCGGCCCGCAGTGCGAGCACGTCCTCCTCGCGGCGCAGCGGCGGGTTGACCTTGTAGCGCGCGTCGTAGCTGCGGACGAGCTCCTCGGTGAGCATCAGGTGGTGCGGGGTCACCTCGGCGGTGACGTGGATGCCCCTCGCCTTCGCCCAGCGCACGACCTCGACGGATCCGGCGGTGGACAGGTGGCAGATGTGCACCCGGGCGCCGACGTGCTGCGCAAGGAGCACATCGCGGGCGATGATGGCCTCTTCGGCGACGGCGGGCCAGCCGGCGAGGCCGAGTTCGCCGCTCACGACCCCCTCGTTCATCTGGGCGCCCTCGGTGAGCCGCGGCTCCTGAGCGTGCTGCGCAACGACGCCGTCGAAGGTCTTGACGTATTCGAGGGCGCGGCGCATCAGGAGGGCGTCTGACACGCACTTGCCATCGTCGGAGAAGACCCGCACCCGCGCGCGGCTGTTCGCCATCGCGCCGATCTCGGAGAGCTGCTGTCCGGCCAGGCCGACAGTGACGGCGCCGATCGGGCGCACGGTGACGTACCCGGCCCGGCGGCCGAGCGACTCGACCTGCTCGACGACTCCGGCGGTGTCGGCGACGGGCGAGGTGTTCGCCATGGCGTGCACCGCGGTGAATCCACCGATCGCCGCCGCGCGGGATCCGGTCAGGACGGTCTCGCTGTGTTCGAACCCGGGCTCGCGCAAGTGAGTGTGCAGGTCGACGAGACCGGGCAGGGCGGTGAGTCCGTCGGCGTCGATGACCCGTGCGCCGGCGGCGCTAAGCCCGGTGCCGAGTTCGCTGATGAAGCCGTCCCGCACGACGAGGTCGGTGCGGGTTCCGTCGGCGAGGGTCGCGCCGGTGACGAGAAGGGTGGTTGTCATGAAAGTTCTCCGCGTTCCCCAGACAAGACGAGGTACAGCACTGCCATCCTCACCGAAACCCCGTTTGCGACCTGCTCAAGCACTGTCGACCGGGGTGAGTCGGCGGCGCCGGAGGAGATCTCGAGGCCGCGGTTCATAGGACCTGGGTGCATCACCATGGTAGCGGCGGGAAGACGGTCGACCCGCGCGTCGTCGAGGCCCCAGCGCTTCGAGTACTCCCGGGCGTTCGGGAAGAACCCGCCGGACATCATCCGCTCGGCCTGGATCCGCAGCATCATCACGACGTCGGTGCCGGCGTCGATGGCCTCATCGAAGTCGTAGCCGACCGTGACGGGCCAGTTCGCGATGCCCACCGGCAGCAGGGTCGCCGGGGCGACGACGTGCACCTGGGCACCGAGGCTCGTGAGCAGCCAGACGTTGGAGCGGGCGACGCGCGAGTGGAGGATGTCGCCGACAATCGTGACGCGCACGCCGTCGAGCGATCTGCCGCGCGAGGCAGTGCCGTGCAGGCGCCTCCTGATGGTGAACGCGTCGAGCAGGCCCTGGGTCGGATGCTCGTGAGTGCCGTCGCCGGCGTTGATGATGCCGGCCTCGATCCAGTTGCTCTGCGCGAGCACCTGGGGGGCGCCGGATGCCGGATGCCGGATCACGACGGCATCCGCCCCGATCGCGGCGAGGGTTTGCGCGGTGTCTTTGAGGCTCTCGCCCTTCGAGACACTCGACCCCTTCGCACTGAAATTGATGACGTCGGCGCTGAGCCGCTTTGCCGCCGCCTCGAACGAGATGCGGGTGCGGGTGGAGTCCTCGAAGAAGAGGTTCACGACGGTGCGGCCGCGCAGGGTCGGCAGCTTGCGCACCTCTCGGGACTGTACATCGGCCATGTCCTCGCCGACGTCGAGGATACCGATCGCCTCGTCGCGCGTCAGGTCGCGGGTGCTGAGCAGGTGCTTCACTTCTGCGCCCCGTTCTGGGCGGTGCCGTCGCCGTTATCGATACTGACGAACTCCTCGCCGTCGCTCTCGTGCAGGCGCACGTAAATGCGCTCGCCCTGGGCGGACGGCAGGTTCTTGCCAACGAAGTCGGGCCGGATCGGCAGTTCCCGATGCCCGCGGTCGATGAGGGTTGCAAGGCGCACGATGCGCGGCCGCCCGATGTCGCCGAGCGCGTCGAGGGCCGCGCGGATCGTGCGGCCAGAATAGAGCACGTCGTCGACGAGCACGACGACGGAGCCGTCGATGCCGGTCGCGGGAACACGTGTCGGTGAGGGGGCCCTCGTTGGGTTGCGGGAGAGGTCGTCGCGGTACATTGTCACGTCGAGTGATCCCGAGGCGACGGGCCGCCCGGAGATGTCGGAGATCAGCCGGGCGATGCGCTCGGCGAGGATGACCCCGCGCGTGGGGATGCCGAGGATGACGAGGTCGTCGTGGCCGCGATTGGACTCGAGGATCTCGTGCGAGATCCGAGTCAACGCTCGGGCGATATCAGCTTGCTGCAGAACGATTCTGGGGGGCAATCTGACCTCCTTCCCCGTCTCTCTGGACGGTGGTTAAAGGATGTCGGGTGTGTGTTCAGCCTAGCAGGGCCGCCAGGCCGCGCGGCTCAGAACGGGTGCAGCGCGAGTGCCGCGGCGTCCCGTACCGCGCACGACACCGACTCCAACAACGGTGACGCGAGGTTCCAGCGCTGCCAGTACAGCGCGACGTCGACAGGATGACGGGGCGCGAGCTCCACGAGCGTGCCGTTGGCGATCTCGGCGAGGCACTGCTGCTCGGGGAGCAGCCCCCAGCCGAGACCCAGCACCACAGCACGGGCGAAGTCGTGGGACGCCGGAACGTAATGGCTCGGGCCACCCACACCGCCCGTGCGGGCGAGGACGAACGCGCGCTGAAGCTCGTCGCTGCGGTCAAAGGTGACAACGGGTGCCTCGGACAGGTCTGCGAGGTCGGGGTGCCGCGGCATCCACCTCGCGACGAACGCCGGCGTGGCCACCGCGCGATAGCGCATGAGCCCGAGTGGCTCGGTCACGCAGCCCTGGATGGATGCCCGGGTAGAGGTCACCGCAGCCATCACGGTGCCGGCCCGCAGCAATGAGATCGTGTGCTCCTGGTCCTCGCGGTGCAGGTCGAAGGTCGCGCCCAGTTCCTCGCCGAGCCCGGCGAGGGAGTCGAGAAACCAGGTCGCGAGGCTATCGGCGTTGACCGCGAGAGGGATCAGGGGGTGAGCTCCGCCGCTGGCGTCATCGTCGAGCTCGCGCTGGGTGTCAGCCTCCAGCAGCTCGATCTGACGGGCGTAGCGAAGCAGCACATCCCCTGCCGGGGTGAGCGTCACGGGGCTGCTGCGGCGCACGAGCACCTGCCCGGCCGCCTGCTCCATCGCCTTCACCCGCTGCGAGATGGCCGAAGCGCTCACGTGCATCCGTCCCGCCGCCGCCTCGAATGTGCCCTCGTCGATCACCGTGCGGAGGGTGGCGAGTTGGTCGAGCGTGAAGCGGTGCATAAGTTCAGCTTATGGCTGTTAAGAAAACATAGCTGGGATGAATTCTCTGACGGCCGTAACGTGAGCCGGTGACTCTCTCTGCGACCCTGCTCCCCGCCCTGCTGGGGCTCGTAACCGGGCTGTCGCTCATCGTCGCCATCGGCGCGCAGAATGCGTTCGTCCTCCGGCTCGGAATCGAGGGCCGCACGCGCATCATCGCGCCCGTCGTAGCAATCTGCGCGCTCTCCGACGCCGCTCTGATTCTCGCGGGGGTTGTCGGGCTGGGGGCGATCGTCGAGACGGCACCAGTCGCGCTCGTCGTCGTACGGGTGCTCGGTGCCGGATTCCTGATCGTCTACGGGATGCTCGCCGCGCGCCGAGCCTTCCGCCCTGCGGTGCTGATCGCCGGTGGTGCGGGCCAGCAAATCGGTATGCGGGCGGCCGTTCCGACTGTTCTCGCGCTGACGTGGCTGAACCCGCACGTCTACCTCGACACTGTCCTGCTGCTCGGGGCGGTCGCCTCCCAGCAGGAGCCCGCGGAACGCTGGTGGTGGACGGGCGGCGCCGTGCTCGCGAGCTTCCTGTGGTTTGGTGCGCTCGGCTTCGGTGCCAGACTGCTCCGGCCGCTGTTAGCCCGGCCCCGGGCGTGGCGGGTACTGGACGCATCAATCGCCGTGGTCATGATCGCTCTGGGGGTGCGGCTTGCCGTGGGGCAGTAGGCGGATGCGGGGTGCGCGAATTCGCCACCGCGTTGTTGAGCGGTCGGGGTGGCGTCGTCCTCTCCCCTGAAGACGACACCGACTGGAACGTCGCGTACACGGTGAACAGCACCGGACGCGTCGAGTACGGAGTAGTGGCCGCTCACAGCTGTCGGGCAGCGGCCACGAGTCCGTACTCGGCGAACTTCTGCCCGCACGCGACCCGCATGACCGTGTCTCTGAGCGAGTCGGGCGGGTTTCGGCACGGTCTCTGCGCAACGTGCCCACCAGCAGGTTCGCGATCACAGACGGTCTGCGGGGGTACCACGCTCAGCGCGACTGGCGACGCTTGCCCGGGGCAGCCTGCCCCTTCACCGCCGGTGCCCGGCCCTTGCCCTTCGAGGCCTTGGCCTTGCCTCCCGCGCTGGGCTTCGAGGCCTTGCGCACCGAGCCGGGGGCCTTGGGGGTCGGGTTCGCGAGCTCGGCGCGGGCGTCGTCGACGATTGCCTCGCCCGCGGGAGTGAGAGTGACCGAACCGTCGACGCGAATGAACAGGGCCGTGCCGACTTCCGCCTCGAGCTGCCTGATCGACGCATTGAGTGTCGACCGCGGAATCGCGAGCGCCGCCGCGGCCCGCTCGAAGTCGAGCGTGTCGACGACCTGGACGAAGTGGCGAAGCAGGGAGATGTCCACGTAGAGCTCTTTCATCGAAGCCGCGCGAATCGCGGCCACTCGAACAGGCTACGGGACGCGGACCGAACCCGAGCGGGCCGGCCTAGCCCCAGCGGCGCAGCAGGTACCGCTCGAGGAGCCCAATGAGGGCGTCCGTCGTCTTGCCGATGATGGCGAGCACGATGATGGCGAGGAAGATACGGTCAAGGCGGCCGTTGTTCTGCGAGTCGATAAGCAGGAATCCGAGACCCATCGAGCTCGCGATCAGCTCCGCCGCGACGAGGAACAGCCACGCCTGCGCCAGCGCGAGGCGCAGCCCCGACACGATCGTCGGGATCACGGCGGGCAGCTGCACACGGGTCAGCAGCGCCCAGCGGCCGAGGCCGTAGGCACGCCCGAGCTCGACGAGCTGCGGGTCGACGTGCCGCAGGGCGCCCGCGACCGTCGTATAGACGGGGAAGAGCGCTCCAACCGCGATGAGCGTGACCTTCGAGTCCTCGTTGATGCCGATATAGAGCACCAGCAGCGGAACCCAGGCAAGCGAGGGCACCGCGCGGAAGGCACCGATGGTGGGCGCGAGGAAAGCGGATGCCCAGCGCGACAGCCCCACGATCGACCCCAACACGAGGCCGATCGCCGACCCCGCTACGAATCCGAGGATGACCCTCTGGGTCGAGATGGCCGAGTACTGGGCGAGCTGCCCGGTCGCTGCGAGGTCGACCCCGGCCTGCCAGACTCCGGCCGGCGATGGCAGCCGGTAGGCGGGAACAACGCCGGATGCTGCGATCGCCCACCACGCCGCGAGCAGCGCGATCGGCAGAGCGGCCCCGACGAGCACGATCGCCGAGCGCTTCTGCCCTCGCCCCCGCACGACAGACTCCGACGTCGGAGCGCTGGTGGCGGCGTATCCGAGTGAGGTCATGCTCAGCCGAGCGCGGTCGGGTCGGACTTCTCAGCGAAGCTCGGCTCGAACAGGTTGTCGAGGGCGTCGTCGATGAGCTCCTGGCTCGGAACATCCCCGGACTCGACGAAGATCGGGCCAATGATCGCGAGCACGTCCCGCTGCGCCTCTCCCGGGGCAGGGTCCAGGTCGAAGTTCGTGCGGTCGGTGAGCTGGGCGGTGGCGATGGCGACATCGATCCCGGCAACCTCGGCGAGGATCGCGGCGGTCTCTCCGGGGTTGCCGATGGCCCAGCCGCGGGCCTTCTCATAGGAGTTCACGACAAGCTGGGCGAGGTCCGGGTGGTTCTGGATGAAATCATCCGTCGCGTTGAGGAACCCGTAGCTGTTGAAGTCGATGTTGTCGTAGATGATTTTCGAGCCCGCGACCGCGACGCTCGTCGACAGCAGCGGGTCGAGTCCGGCCCAGGCATCGACGGTACCGCTCTCGAGCGCGGCCTTGCCATCAGCGTGCTGGAGGTTCTGCACGTCGACGTCAGCGAGGGACAATCCGGCTTCCTCGAGCGCCTGCAGAAGGAAGAAGTAGGGATCGGTGCCCTTGGTTGCGGCGATTGACTTGCCCGCGAGCTCGCTCACGTCGGTGATCGCGCTGCCCGACGGAACGAGAATCGCGGCCCAGTTCGGCTGCGAGTAGATGTCGATCGTCTGGATCGGCGAGCCGTTCGACTTCGCGAGCAGCGCCGCGGACCCGGCGGTGGATCCGACGTCGACGGCGCCCGCGCGCAGGGCTTCGTTGGCCTTGTTCGACCCGGCCGACTGCACCCAGTTGACGGTGACGTCGTCGCCGAGCTCGGTTTCGAGCCAGCCCTGGTCCTTGATGATCAGGCTCAGCGGGTTGTAGGTGGCGTAGTCGATGTTGAGGGTGTCGCTCGACCAGCCGGCCTCGGTCTCAGCGGCGGGCTGGGCAACGGCGGAGCCCTCCCCCGCCACGCAACCGCTGAGGAGGAGTGCCGCAGTGGCCGCGGCGGCGGCCGCGCGGGTCAGTCGTGAACGGAGAGTCATCGGGAATCCCTTGCTGTGGATGCGGTGGTGGTGTGGTGATGGCTGTTGACGCCGAGGCCGTCGAGAAGTTCGGCGCGCAGGTGCGCGAGGTCGGCGTCGCCGCGGTCGCGGGGGCGGCTGCCCGGCACGTGGATAATGCGGCGGATGCTCGATCCGCTCGGCCCGTCGGGGTCCTGGCCGAGCAGCACGACGCGGTCGGCGAGATAGAGGGCCTCGTCCACGTCGTGGGTGACGAGCAGGATGGTCGCGGGCTCGGCGGAGTGCACATCGAGGAGCAGGTCCTGCATACGCAGCCGGGTCAGGGCGTCGAGGGCGCCGAACGGCTCGTCGAGCACGAGCACCCCCGGACCGCGGGAGAGGGCGCGGGCGAGCGAGACGCGCTGCGCCATTCCGCCGGACACCTGCCGGGGACGAAGTGCCGTGGACTCGGACAGGCCGACGAGCTCAAGCAGCTCGGCGACGCGGCGGGCGCCGGCGACCCTGTCGGTCCCCCGCGGCAGGCCGAGCGACACGTTCTTCTCGATCGTGCGCCACGGGAGCAGCCGGGGCTCCTGGAAGGCGACCGCGCAGCGCAGGTCAATGCCCTTCACCGGACGTTCGCCGATGCTGACGGTGCCGACGGTGGGAGCGTCGAGACCGCTGACCTCGCGCAGAAGCGTCGACTTGCCGCATCCGGATGGTCCGATGAGGGCCACGATCTCGCCCGCGCCGACCTCGAGGTCAATGTCCCGCAGTACGACCCTCTCGGGCCGGTGCCGTGTGGCGCCGGGGAAGCTCCGGCCGATGCCCCGCACCGACACCGCGAGCGGCGCAGCACTCTCGCGGACAGGGGTCGAGGTGATGGACATGACCCCACGCTAAACCGGTACCCCACCGCCTGCTGGCGCCCGCGTAACGCAGCGAAATGTGGCGATTAGACCCGGGTCTGAGCGATGCGCGCGAGCAGGCCGTTCACGAACTTGCCGGAATCGTCCGTGCTCAACTCGTTCGCCATCGACACGGCCTCGGCGATCGCGACGGTGTCGGGAACCTGCTCGTTGAACAGCAGCTCCCAGATGCCGATGCGGATGATTGCGCGGTCGACGACGGGCATCCGCTCGATCGTCCAGCCGAGCGCGTAGGTCTCGATGAGCTCGTCGATCTCGTCGCCGTGCTCCGCGATCCCCACAACGATCTCGCGTGCGTAGTTCCAGGACTCTTCGCGACCGGACTCGGTGAGGGCGCGGGTGGCCGCCTCGGAGATGGCCTCGTTGATGCTCGTGCCACGCAGGTCGGCGCCGTAGAGCATGTCGATGGCGCGCTTGCGCGCCTTCGTGCGTGCGCTCACTAGTCGTTCACGCGACCGAGGTAGGAGCCGTCCCTCGTGTCGACCTTGACCTTGGTGCCCTGCTCGAGGAACAGTGGAACCTGAATCTGGAAACCGGTCTCGACGGTCGCCGGCTTGGTGCCGCCGGTCGAGCGGTCCCCCTGCAGGCCGGGCTCGGTGTAGGTGATCTCGAGAACGACGGATGCGGGCAGCTCGACGTACAGCGGGTTGCCGTTGTGCAGTGCGACGGTGGCGTTCTGGTTCTCGAGCAGGTAGTTCGCGGAGTCGCCGACAACCGTCGTCGACAGGGTGATCTGGTCGTAGTCGGAGACGTCCATGAAAACGAAGCCGTCGCCGTCACGGTACAGGTACTGGAACTCGCGCCGGTCGACTGTCTCAGTCTCGATCTTCGCGCCGGCGTTGAAGGTGCGGTCGACGGTTTTGCCCGTCATGACGTTCTTGACCTTGGTGCGGACGAACGCGCCGCCCTTGCCGGGCTTGACGTGCTGGAACTCGATCACGGTCCAGAGCTGGCCGTCCATGTTGAGAACGACGCCGTTCCTGATGTCAGCGGTTGAGGCCATGGGTGTGCGGTTCCATTCGATTGTGGTGCGGAGATTGTGGTGCGGAGATTGTCAGGCGGAGCGGGCGCGTCGGCACCCAAAGGACAAGAGTTTACCGGCTAACCGAGCCTGCGACCAATGAGGTCGAGTGCAAGGTGGTACGAATCGAACCCGAAGCCGGCGATGACGCCCGTCGCCACGGCCGAGATCACGCTCGTATGTCGGAAGTCCTCGCGCGCGTGGGGGTTCGAGATGTGCACCTCGATGAGCAGCAGCCCCGCTGTGCTGACGAGTGCGGCGGCGTCGCGCAGCCCGTAGGAGTAGTGGGTGAATGCCGCCGGGTTGAGGATGACGGGCGTGCGGGTATCGACGGCCTCGTGCAGCCATCCGATGAGTTCCGACTCGTCATTGGTCTGCCGCAGGTCGATGTCGAAGCGGCTCTCGGCGGCGAGAGCCTTCCGGAGGTCGTCGAGGGTGCCGTTTCCGTAGATGTCGGGCTCGCGAGTGCCGAGGCGGTTGAGGTTGGGTCCGTTGAGGACCATCACGCGGGGCATCCGCCCAGCCTAGCGGCGCACGGCCGCCAGCCCTGCTAGACGCCGATCTCCTGGTAGGCGGCGAAGAGCAGGCTCTCGTCGGGCCCGGTGAGCACCGTCGGCTTGGCGATGTCGTCGAGCACGATAAACCGCAGCATCGCCCCGCGCGCCTTCTTGTCACGCTTCATCGCCGCCAGGAGCGTATTCCAGCGGCCGGCCGGGTAGTCGATCGGCAGCTGCAGCGAGCTCAGGATGCTCCGGTGCCGATCCACGACGCTGTCACCGAGCCGGCCGGTGAGCCGGGCGAGCTCGGCGGCGTAGACCATGCCGACGGCGACCGCCGCGCCGTGACGCCACTGGAAGCGTTCGGCGTACTCGACCGCGTGCCCGAGCGTATGCCCGTAGTTGAGGATCTCGCGCAGCCCGGCCTCTGTGAAGTCCTCGCTCACGACTCGGGCCTTGAGGCCCACAGACAGCTCGACCAGACGGCGGAACTGCGGGCTCGTCGAGTCGGTTGCGGTATCGACGTCGGCTTCGATGATGTCGAGGATCTCCGGCTCGGCGATGAAGCCGCACTTCACGACCTCGCCGAACCCGGCGAGCACCTCCATCTGGCTCAGCCCCTTCAGCACGTCGAGGTCGATGACGACCGCGGCGGGAGCGTAGAACGCCCCGACAAGGTTCTTCCCCTCCGCTGTGTTGATGCCGGTCTTGCCGCCGATTGCCGCGTCGACCATGCCGAGCAGCGTCGTCGGAACCTGCACGAGCTTGACCCCGCGCAGCCAGGTCGCGGCGACGAACCCGGCGAGGTCGGTGACCGAGCCGCCACCGAAGCCGATCACGGCGTCGGTGCGGGTGAAGTCGGCCTTGCCGAGCACACCCCAGCAGAACGCGGCAACCTCGATACGCTTGCCCGTTTCGGCATCCGGGATTTCGGCCAAAAGCACCTCGTACTGCCCAATCAGGCTCTCCCGCAGCTCGGCGGCGCGCGTCGCGAGCGTCGCGGGGTGCACGATGAGCACCTTGTTGACGTCCGGGCCGAGCCGGCCGGCGACGGTACCGAGAATGTCGCGGCCGATCACCACGTCGTAGGGGTTGGTTCCGGTGACGGCGATGGTAGTGCTGGCGCTCATGGCAGCTCCTGTTCTGGTTCTGGCGTCGCGCCGGAAGTCACCCAGTCGGCGATCTCCTGCGCGATGGCGTCGATCGGCCGGTTCGAGCTGTCCCAGCTGTGGGTCGCTAGTCGTTCATAGGTGGAGCGGCGCGCGGCGACGAGCTTCTCCCACGCCTCGACTCCCCCGTCGCGCAGCAGGGGCCGCTTGTCGCCGATGCGACCAGCGACGGCCTCGGCGCTGACAGTCATGAGGGCGATTGGCAGGCTCTCGAGCTCGCGCTGGGTCTCGGGGTCGAGCACCGCGCCTCCACCGAGGGCGACGACGGCACGCTCCTTCAGCGCACGGGCGACCTCGATGCGCTCGATAATGCGAAAGTAGTCCTCGCCGCGGGTCGCGAAGACCTGGGCGATCGGACCGTGGCGGAGAACGATGCGCCGGTCGGTGTCGACAAACGGCACCTTGAGCAGTCGGGCGACGCGTTTGCCGGCGCGCGACTTGCCCGCGCCGGGCGCGCCGATCATCACGACGTAGGGTCGCCCGCCGTCTACCGGGGCGGTGCCCACTAAGCGCTGGCCGTCGGGTCGCTCGCGTCTGACGTCGCGAGTGTCGTCGGGATGGCCGCGAGGTAAGAGTCGAGGTTGCGGCGGGTTTCGCCGAGCGAGTCCCCTCCGAACTTCTCGATGACGGAGTCGGCGAGTACGAGCGCGACCATGGCCTCCGCGACGACGCCGGATGCCGGGACGGCACACACGTCGGAGCGCTGGTGGTGCGCCTCGGCCGCTCCGCCGGTGGCGACATCGACGGTGCGGAGCGCGTGCGGAATCGTCGCGATGGGCTTCATTCCGGCGCTCACCCGCAGCACCGTGCCCGTGCTCATCCCGCCCTCGGTGCCGCCGGCCCGATCGCTGAGCCGCGTGATCCCGGCATCGGTCTGCACGAGTTCGTCGTGGGCGACCGAGCCGCGTCTCGTGGTCGTGAGGAACCCGTCTCCGACCTCGACCCCCTTGATGGCCTGGATGCCCATGAGCGCGCCCGCGAGCCGTGAGTCGAGACGTCGGTCCCAGTGAGTGTAAGAGCCGAGGCCGGGTGGGAGGCCGTAGGCGAGAACCTCGACGACGCCGCCGAGTGTGTCGCCGTCCTGATGGGCCTTGTCGACCTCGGCGACCATCTGCGCCGAGGTGTCCGGGTGGAAGCAGCGCAGTGGGTCGGCGTCGAGTACGGCCACGTCGCCGGGGCGCGGCAGCGGGCTATTCTCCGGCACGCGCACTGGCCCGATGGCGAGGGTGTGGCTCACGAGCTCGATGCCGAGTCCGCTGAGGAACGCGCGGGCGACGGCGCCGAGGGCGACCCGCGCGGCGGTCTCCCGCGCGCTGGCCCGCTCGAGCACGTTGCGCGCCTCAGCGAAGTCGTACTTCTGCATGCCGACGAGATCGGCGTGACCGGGGCGCGGGCGGGTGAGGGCGGCTCCGCGCCCCTTCGGAAGGGTGTCGAGGTCGACAGGCGATGCGCTCATCACGTCGACCCAGCGCGGCCACTCGGTGTTGCCGATGCGCAGGGCGATCGGGCTGCCCATACTCAGCCCGAAGCGGATGCCACCCGAGATGTCGAGCTGGTCCTGCTCGAATTTCATGCGGGCCCCTCGCCCATAGCCGAGCTTGCGCCGGGCAAGATCGGCGCGAATTCCGTCGATCGAGATGGGGACGCCGGCTGGGAGACCCTCGAGGATCGCCACCAGTTCCGGGCCGTGGGATTCGCCTGCGGTCAACCATCGAAGCATGTAGAGAATTCTCCCACAGGAGCGGGGGGCCGACGGTCAGTGGGCCGAGGGGCCCAGGCCGACGCTTATGCGCATCGACTGGAGCACGCGGGCCTCGTTGTCGATCGGTGTGTGTGGGCTGCCCGTCACGAAGATCCGGACTTGGGCGAGGGCCTGGTTCACGAGCATCTCGAGGCCCGAGATCACGCGGCCGCCCGCGCCGAGGAATCGTGCCGCGAGGGGAGTCGGCCATGGGTCGTAGGCGACGTCGAGGAGCGCCCGGCCCGAGAGGACCTCGGCAGGCAGTGGCAGGTCAACCCTGGTGCCGCCCGGCAGAGTGCTGACGACGAGGTCGGGGATGAAATCTCCTCGCCCACCGGACAGGCCGGTCGCCGTCGCCGAGATCCCCAGGCTTGTCGCGAGCTCGAGCAGTGCGGTGGCCTTCTCCGGTGACCGTGTTGTGATGAGCACCTCCGTGGTGCCGAGCGAGGCGACGGCGACGAGCACGGAAGCCGCGGTCGCGCCAGCCCCGATGAGGTGCACGGCGCTCACCTGCACCACCCCGCTGCCGCGCAATGCCTCGACGAGGCCGTACACGTCGGTGTTGAAGCCAGCCAGACCGCTCTCGGTGACGAGCACGGTGTTCGCCCCGCCGGTGAGGTCGACGAGGGCGTCCCGTCGGGTCAGGAGGGGCAGCACGTCGCGCTTGAGCGGCATCGTGAGCGAAAGCCCGCGCCACTCGGCGCCGAGGTTGCGAACGAAACCGGGCAGCATCTCCCCCGTCACCTCAGTTGCCTCGTAGCTCCAGTCGAGGCCCAGCTCCCTATAGGCGGCGCGGTGCAGCAACGGGGACTTCGAATGCCCGATCGGGCTGCCCAGCACGGCGAGGCGTGTCCGCTTCGGGTCAGGCACAGTTCGGGCTTTTCGTCTCCTCGCACCAGGCCTGCAGTTGGCGCACCGCCGCGCTGTGCTCGTCGCCGGTGGTCGTGAAGGCCGTCTCGCCGGTGTCGAGGTTCACGGTCACGAAGAACAGCCAGGGGCCGGCGGCCGGGTTCACCGCGGCGTCGATCGCGAGGTCCCCGGCGGCGCCGATCGGGCCGAGCGGCAGTCCCTGGATCTGGTAGGTGTTGTAGGCGTTGTCGTCGTCGAGCTCGGCCTGGGTGCTGAACACGGACTGGTCGAGCCGCTCGCCGTAGCGCCAGGCGTAGCCGTAGTGCGCGGTGGAGTCCATCTGGAGCGCCATGCCGGTGTCAAGGCGGTTCTGGATCACCCGGGAGACCTTGTAGAAGTCTTCCGGATTCGATCCTGCCTCGCGCTGGATGAGCGCGGCGATGGTCAGTACACGGTGGCGGTCGCCGGGGGCGACACCCGCCGCGTCGAGGGACTCGAAGGTGCGGTTGACGAGCGTCTGCAGGATGGCGGCGGCGTCGGCGCTCGGGTCAAGGGTGTAGCGCGCCGGGAACAGGTACCCCTCGAGGCTGGGCGCCTCCGCGCCCACACCGTACACGGTCGGGTCGGTCGCCGCGGCCTCCAACTCGCCGAGTGAGATGCCGGACGATTCGCTCAGCGACTCGAGCACCTGGTCGATGCTCAGCCCCTCGTTGAACCCGATCGACAACTCCACCCGGTTCGCCGGGTTCTGGAGCGCGTCCAGGGCCGCCTGTGCGCTCATCTGCGTGCGGAGCGCGTAATTGCCGGGCTGGAAGGTGACGTCGGGGTTCTGCAGCAGGAGCGAGTAGAAGGCCTTGTAGGTCATGACGACGTCCTGCTCGGCGAGCAGGGTCGCAATGTCGCCGCCCACCTGGCCGTCGGTGATGGTGACGACGACTTCGCCGGTTCCGTCGCCCTCGTAGTCGATCGGTCCCTCCCAACCGAGGACGTTGCGGATGCGGTCCTCGAAGGCGAAGAAGATGCCGGCAGTGCCGATTCCGAGTGCGGTGACGACGACGAGAACGGTGGCGAGCACAGCGCGACCACGGCGGCGGCGCGTGCGCTTCGCCTGGTCGGCCGACGCGATCGCGTCGCGCCCGCCGGTCTCGGGGCGGGTGTCGGTGGTGGCGGGCTGCGACGTTAACAGGTCGTCCCAGCTCGGATCATTCGACACTGTCATAGTTCCTTGCGTCAGGGAGCCACGAGGGTGCCCGGCGGGGTTCCGCTGGCCCGCTCGAAGTCGAGGGCATGTTGCAGAATTATAACGGCCGCGACTTGGTCAATCACATTCCGCGAGTTCTTCGCCGTGCGGCCGGCGGCCCGCAGGGCCTGCTGGGCGGAGACGGTGGAGAGGCGCTCATCGACCAGGCGCACCGGGGCGTCGGGGCTCGAGGCCGCGATTAGCGCGGCGAAGTCGCGGGCGTCCTGTGTCGACGCGGTCTCGCGCCCGCTCAGGGCGATCGGCAGGCCGACGAGGATCTCGGTGGCGGAGAGTTCCCGAGCGTGCGCGAGGATGGTGCGCACGTCGCCCGGCCCACGAGGCACAGTCTCAACCGGCATTGCGAGCATCCCGTGGAAGTCGCTCCTCGCGACCCCGATCCGCGCGGTGCCCACATCGACCCCGATCCGCACTCCCGAACGCACGGCTATCTCGGCAGGGCGTTCGCGATGGCCTGGAGCGCCGCGGGGATCGCGGCCACGTCGGAGCCGCCGCCCTGGGCGAGGTCGTCCTTGCCGCCGCCGCCGCCGCCGAGCACGGCCGCCGCGATCTTGGCGAGCGCTCCCGCTTTCGCCCCGCGTGCGCGGGCGGCGTCGTTGGTCGCGACGATCACGGCCGGCTTGCCCGCGACATCCGCGGCGAGGGACACGACGGCCGCGTCGCTGCCGAGGCGCGAGCGCACCGACTGGACGAGGGAGCGCAGGTCGTCCGACGTGGCGACCGTGCCGACGCTCTCGTTCACGACGGTGAGCTCGCCGAGGCGGGTGGATGCCGCGATGATCGCGGGCACCCGCTCCGACAGGGCGGCCGCCTCGAACTGGGCGATCTTCTTCTCCGCGGCCTTGAGGCTCTGAATCAGCTCGCCGACACGGTCGGGCAGCTGCTCCCGCGGGGTTTTGAGCGTCGTGGTGAGCTGCCCGACGATGGCGCGCTCCGTCGCGAGGTCGCGGAACGCGTCGATGCCGACGAGCGACTCGATCCGTCGGTTGCTCGAGCCGACCGAAGATTCGCTCACGAGGTTGATCAGCCCGATCTCGGAGCTGCGCGCGACATGGGTTCCGGCACAGAGCTCGCGGGACCAGGATCCGCCGATGTCGACGACGCGCACGGTCTCGCCGTACTTCTCGCCGAACAGGGCCATCGCGCCGAGCGCGCGCGCATCGTCGAGCGGCATCACACGCGTCTCGACGTCGAAGTTGCTGCGGATCGCGGTGTTCGCGATTTCCTCGATCTCGCTGCGGGTCGCTGGCGAGAGCGCCTGGTTCCAGTTGAAGTCCAACCGCATGTAGCCTGCGCGGTTGTAGGAGCCGGCCTGGTGGGCGTCGGCGCCGAGCGTCTCACGAAGTGCCGCGTGGATGAGGTGCGTGGCCGAGTGGGCCTGGGTGGCACCGCGGCGCCATTCCGCGTCAACGATGCTCGTGGCGGCGTCCCCGACCCCGACCTCGCCGGAGCGCACCTGCACCTTATGGCTCACGAGCCCCTTCACGGGCCTCTGCACGTCGAGCACTTCCAGGTCGAAGCCTTTTCCGACGATGCTGCCGGCGTCGGCCTCCTGGCCACCGGACTCCGGGTAGAGCGAGGTCTCGGTGAGGATGACCTCGGCGATGTCGCCAGCGGCGGCCCGGTTGACCGAGACGCCGTCGACGATGAGGCCGAGCACGCGCGAGTCGGTTTCAAGGAAGTCGTAGCCGGTGAAGACGGTCTCCCCCACCGCGCGGAACGCGCTGTATACCGACAGGTCGGCGAGCAGGGTCTTCTTCGCCTTCGCGTCGGTCTTCGCCATGGTGCGCTGCTCGAGCATGAGCGCATCGAACGCGGCACGGTCGACGCTCAGGCCGGCCTCCTCGGCCATTTCGAGGGTCAGGTCGATCGGGAAGCCGAAGGTGTCGTGCAGGAGGAACGCGGTGTCGCCCGCGAGCGTGCGAGCACCGGACTGCGTGGTCTTGGTCACCGCGACGTCGAGGATGTTCGTGCCGCTCGCGAGGGTGCGCAGGAACGTCTCCTCCTCGGCGTAGGCGAGGCGGGCGATGCGGTCGTAGTCGGCCTCGACCTCGGGGTAGGCCGACTTCATGGCGTCCCTCGACTCGGGGAACAACGCGGGGAACGTCGCCGACTCGACACCCAGCAGGCGCATGGCGCGAACCGTGCGGCGCAGGAGGCGGCGCAGGATGTAGCCGCGCCCCTCGTTCGACGGCGTGACACCGTCGCTCATGAGCATGAGCGCACTCCGCACGTGGTCGGCGACGACCCGCATCCGCACGTCGTCCTCGTGCACGGCGCCGTAACGTCGCCCGGACAACTCGGCAGCCTTGTCGAGCACCGGCCTCACCTGGTCGATCTCATACAGGTTTTCGACACCCTGCTTGATGAACGCGACGCGCTCGAGACCCATCCCGGTGTCGATGTTCTTCCGCGGCAGCTCACCAAGGATCTGGAAGTCCTTGCCGGAGCCCTCCCCGCGGAGGTACTGCATGAAGACGAGATTCCAGATCTCGATGTAGCGGTCGTCGTCAGCGGCGGGGCCGCCCTCCTTGCCGTAGGCGGGCCCGCGGTCGAAGAAGATCTCGGAGCAGGGCCCCGCCGGCCCCGATTGCCCGGTGGACCAGTAGTTGCTGTCCATGCCGAGGCGCTGGATGCGTTCATCGGGAAGGTCGGCGATCTTCTTCCACAGTGTGACGGCCTCGTCGTCGTTTTCGTACACGGTGACCCAGAGGTCCTTCTTCTCGAAGCCAAGGCCACCGTCGGCCTCCGGTGTCGTGAGCAGCTCCCAGGCGTACTGGATCGCCGTCTCTTTGAAGTAGTCGCCGAAGGAGAAGTTGCCGTTCATCTGGAAAAAGGTGCCGTGCCGTGTGGTCTTGCCGACTTCTTCGATGTCGAGCGTGCGGATGCACTTTTGCACGCTCGTGGCGCGCGGGAACGGCGACGGGACCAGCCCGGTGAGGTACGGAACGAACGGCACCATCCCGGCGACGGTGAACATGAGGGTCGGGTCGTCGCTCACGAGGGATGCGGACGGCACGACGGTGTGGCCGCGCTCGGCGAAGAAGTCGAGCCAGCGGCGGCGAATTTCGGCGGTCTGCATGATGTCCAAACGAGGCTGGTGAGGCGGGAGCGTATCCCGCCGCGGGGTGAAGGGCTGGAAGTTAGCGGTCGTTGTCTGGTGCGCCGCGAAGTTCGGCTTCGCGCGAGCGGTAGCCGGAGGCGACGGCGGCGGTGAATTCCTCGATGCGCGCGTCGAGGTCCGCGAAGAAGGCACGCCCGGCCTCGGTGCGGTTCACCTGGTGCGCGGCGAGGAAGCCGGTCCCGATGCCGATGACGAGCCACAGTGCGTTCTTCATGATTTCTCCTCCGGAGAGCGGATGATGCCCGTTTACCAGCTTAGTTCGGGTTATCGACGCCCTTATCGACTGCCTTAACGACTTCGGAGCGGACCCCCGAGGGGGCCCGCTCCGAAGCGACGTGCGGTAAATCGACGTGCGGTGAATCAGCGGGCGGCGTAGTACTCCACGACGAGCTGGACTTCACAGGTCACCGGAACCTCGACGCGCTTCGGGCGGCGCAGGAGGCGCGCCTGGAGCTTGTCGATCTCGACCTCGAGGTAGGGCGGAAGCTTGGGCAGCAGGTCGACGTGACCGCCTGCCGCGGCAACCTGGAACGGCTCGAGGCCCTCGCTCTTCGCGTGGACGTGAATGAGCTGGCCCTCCTTGACGCGGAACGACGGACGGTCGACGCGCGCTCCATCAACGAGGATGTGGCGGTGCACGATGAGCTGGCGAGCCTGGGCCGTGGTGCGGGCGATGCCGGCGCGGACCACGAGAGCGTCGAGACGCATTTCGAGCAGCTCGACAAGGTTCTCACCGGTCAGTCCGGGGGCGCGACGGGCCTCTTCGAAGATGATCTTCAGCTGAGCTTCGCGGATGCCGTACTGGGCACGCAGGCGCTGCTTCTCGCGAAGGCGCACGGCGTAGTCGGAGTCGGTCTTGCGCTTGGTGCGGCCGTGCTCACCCGGAGCGTACGGACGCTTCTCGAGGTACTTGGCTGCCTTCGGCGTGAGGGCAATGCCCAGCGCGCGTGACAGGCGGGTCTTGCTACGAGTACGTGACTTGGTAGACACGGGTTCCTTTCGGTACAGAGATCATCGGTCTTCAACAGGGCTTCGGACGGGGACGACGGCGAACACCATCGAACGATCCGAACATTAGAAGAGGGATGCGCCACGGGAGCGGTCCGGCTACAGGACGGTTCCCTTCAGGGATTCGAGAGCAGCAGCCGTGCGCCAACGAACCCTGTAGGCGGGCACAAGATTAGCACGGATCTAATCGCCCCGGATGATGCGCCGCAGCTTTTCGAGACGCGCGGCGACGTCGCGCTCGTGGCCGTGCTCAGTGGGCTGGTAGTACACGGTGCCGCGCAGCTCGTTCGGCAGGTACTCCTGTGCGACGACGCCGAGCGGGGAGTCGTGCGGATAGCGGTATCCCTTGCCGTGCCCGAGGCGCTTGGCACCGGGATAATGGGCGTCGCGCAGCGGCTTCGGCACGCGGCCGAATCTGCCGGCCCGCACATCTTCTATGGCACGGTCGATCGCGAGGTAGGAGCGGTTCGACTTGGGCGCCGTCGCGAGGTAGGTCACGGCCTCGGCGAGGGGAATGCGCCCCTCCGGCATTCCGATCAGCTGCACCGCGTCGGCGGCGGCAACGGCGATGACGAGCGCCTGCGGGTCGGCCATGCCGATGTCCTCAGCCGCGCTGACGATGATCCGCCTGGCGATAAACCGGGGGTCCTCCCCCGCCTCGATCATCCGGGCGAGGTAGTGGATCGCCGCATCCACATCCGACCCGCGCACCGACTTGATGAAGGCGCTGATCACGTCGTAGTGCTCGTCGCCATTGCGGTCGTAGCGCAGGAGCGCTCGATCCACCGCGCTCGCGACGATCTCCGCCGTGACGACGGGCACCTGGCCGGCGGAGGAGAGCGTCGACACCGCGGTCTGTGCGGCCGCCTCGAGTGCGGTCAGGGCGCGCCGGGCGTCACCCGAGGCGAGCCGGATGATCGTCGCCCGCGCCCCGTCGTCGAGGCTCACCTGCCCGCCGAGTCCGCGCTGGTCGGCCACAGCGCGGTCCACGAGCGTGCCGAGGTCCTCGTCGGAGAGCGGTTCAAGGGTGAGCAGGAGCGACCGGGACAGCAACGGGGAGATGACCGAGAACGACGGGTTCTCGGTGGTCGCCGCGACGAGGATCACCCAGCCGTTCTCGACGCCGGGCAGCAGCGCGTCCTGCTGGGCCTTCGAGAACCGGTGGATTTCATCGAGGAACAGCATCGTCGAGACCCCGTAGAGGTCGCGGGCCGACATCGCTTGCTCCATCACCTGCCGCACGTCGCGCACCCCGGCATTCACGGCGGAGAGCTCCACGAACTTGCGGCCGGACGTGTGGGCGATCGCCTGGGCGAGGGTGGTCTTGCCGGTGCCCGGAGGCCCCCAGAGGATCACCGACACCGAGCCGCGCTCTCCCAGCGTGTCTGAGGCGAGGCTGACGAGCGGCGATCCCGGCGTCAACAGGTGCTTCTGACCGGCGACCTCGTCGAGGGAGGTGGGGCGCATCCGTACCGCCAGCGGGGTGGCTCCCCCGCGCAGACCGAGCTGAGCATCAACCATTGGGCAATCGTAGCCACGCCCGCCGACTAAAGTTCTTGGTGGCAACCCCGGCAACACCGACGGAGGATCAGTGGCACCGAGCAAGAACGTTGAGCGCGAACAACGCGAGGCCCGCGATCGCCTGCGCCACTACAAGGCCAGGCAGGCCGCGCACGAGACCAAGCTGCGCCGTCGAACGCGCGACAACCTGTTCGCCGTCATCGGCGTGGTCGCCATCGTCACGATCGCCACGATCAGCCAGGTGGTCTACTTCACCTCGGGTCCGGGGATGCCCGAGCCCGAACCCACCCCGAGCGCCAGCGACGCGCCGGAGGGCGAGAGCGGCAACCTCGGCGATGTGCCCTCGGCCGAGATCGCCGAGAACCGCACCTGGACCGGGCTGCTCGAGATGAACGAGGTCGACCTCGGCATCCGCATCGACGGCGATCTCGCCCCTCAGGCCGCCTCGGTGTTCATCTCCCTCGCCCAGGGCGGCTACTACGACGAGAACGCCTGCCAGCGCCTCACGAGTGCCGATCAACTCAAGGTCATCCAGTGTGGGCAGCCGAACCTCACCGGCTCGGACGACCCCGGGTTCACCTTCGGCCCGCTCGAGAACGTGCCCGAGGACGGCATCTACCCGGCCGGCACCATCGCCATGGCCAGGGCGGACACCCCCGAGAGCCAGTCCACCCAGTTCTTCATTACCTACGAGGACTCCTACCTCGATCCGAGTGGCGGCGGGTACACCGTCTTCGGCGCCGTCTCCGACGGCCTCGACGAGCTCATCGCGCAGATCGCGAGCGGTGGGGTCGCCGAGGGTGGATCCTCCCCGACCGACGGGCAGCCCGCCATCCCCGCCGTCATCTCCTCGATCACGCTCGAGTAGTCCGAGCACCGCTGCATTCTGGCGAGCGCGCGTGCAATAGGCTGAATCCCGGCCGTTCCATCCGGAGCGACGCGGAGTATTAAGGTGAAGCTTTTGGCGACCAACGATCAGGCACCGTGGGGCCGCGTCGACGAGACCGGCACCGTCTTCGTGCGCGAGGCGGACGGCGAACGCACCGTCGGACAGTATCCCGACGGAACGGCGGAAGAGGCACTCGCCTACTTCGAACGCAAGTACACCGAGCTTGCGGGTCAGGTGACCCTTCTTGAGCAGCGCATCAAGCGCGGCACGGCGGTCGCCGATGTCGCCAAGACGATCTCCACGCTCACGACCACGATTGCCACCGCGAACGCGGTGGGCGACCTCGCGTTGCTGACGCGTCGCCTCGAGGCGCTCGGTGGTGCTGTCGGAGAGATCGTCGAAAAGCAGTCCGCCGAGCAGAAGGCGCAGATCGAAGCCGCGGTCGCCGAGCGTGCAGCCCTCGTGGAGGAGGTCGAGCAGCTCGCCGCGCAGGACCCGTCGAAGGTGCAGTGGAAGCAGGTCAGCGCCTCCCTCGACGAGATCTTCGCCAGGTGGCAGAAGCACCAGCAGGATGGCCCGCGCCTGCCCAAGAACGAGAGCAACGAGCTGTGGAAGCGATTCCGCGCCGCCCGCACGACGATCGAGACGCACCGCAAGGCGTTCTTCGCCGAGCTCGACTCGGTGCACCGCGACGCCCGCGGCAAGAAGCAGGAGCTCGTCGAGAAGGCCGAGGCGCTCATCCCCAAGGGTGCCGACGGCATCCCGAGCTATCGCGCGCTTCTGGACCAGTGGAAGCTCGCCGGGCGCGCCGGCAAGAAGTTTGACGATGCGCTCTGGGCTAAATTCAAGACCGCCGGCGACGCTCTCTACGGGGCGAAGGCCGAGGTCGACGCGCACGACGACGAGGAGTTCACCGCAAACTACGAGCAGAAGCTCCTTCTCCTCGCCGAGGCGGAGCCGCTGCTCACCGAGACCGACCGCCTGAAGGCGAAGGAGGCTCTCGCTCAGGTCCAGCGACGCTGGGATGCTGTCGGCAAGGTTCCCCGGGACAAGGTCAAAGTCGTCGAGGATCGGCTGCGCAAGGTCGAGACTGCAGTGCGCAAGCTCGACGAGGAGCACTGGGAGAAGAACAACCCCGAGCGTAAGGCGAGGTCCGAGGGCCTCGCGAGCCAGCTGCAGGATGCAATTGCGAAGCTCGAACGCGAACTGGCCGAGGCGAAAGCCTCCGGTGACAAGCGCAAGGTTGCCGACGCGCAGGAAGCGCTCGATGCAAGGAAGGTCTGGCTCGACGCTCTCGGCTGACACCACACCGGCACTGGGCCGCGAGTGCACAACCGCTCGCGGCCCGGCCTGCCGGTCGAGCGTGCCCTCCATGATTGAGGGATGACCCGGCTACTCCCCCTCGTGCTCTCGCGCTTCGACCTGCCGCAGGCGGAGCTTCACGCTGCCAGGCTCGACGGCGAGTTATTTGCCATTGACGAGTGCTTCGCCCCGATCGACCTCGCGCCGCACGCGAGCCTGCGTGCGGCGGCGCTCGCCGCGATCGTGCCCGCCCGGCTCATCGCGGAGCAGCGCACTGCCGCGTGGGTGCTGGGCGCGCTGCTCGATCCGCCTGCGCAGCACCAGCTCTGCGCCGACACGGCCGCGCGCTATCGGTTCGCGGGCGCGGCCCGGTGCACGGTGCGCGAGGTGGTGCTCGACTCCGACGACACGGCCGTGCTCGGACGGCTGCGCGTCACCACGCCGCTGCGGACCGCGATCGACCTCGCCCGATTCTGCGTGAAGTTCGATGCGGCGGAGGAGGACATCGTGGCCGGGCTCGCGCAGATCGGCGGGTTCGACCTGCGCGGCGCGATTGCCGGCCTTGAGCGGCGCCGACACCTACCGGGCAAGGTGCGCGCGGCGCAGCGCTTGCGGGCGGCGCTGCAGTCCGGGCCGGGTGTCAGCCCGCGCTGACCCGGTAAACGTCGTACACGGCGTCGATGCGCCGCACGGCGTTGAGCACGCGGTCAAGGTGAGTGGTATCACCCATCTCGAAGACGAAGCGGCTGAGGGCTAGGCGATCGCTTGAGGTGGTCACGGTCGCGGAGAGAATATTGACGTGGTGCTCTGACAGCACCCGCGTCACATCTGACAGCAGCCCGGAGCGGTCGAGAGCCTCGACCTGAATCTGCACGAGGAAGATGCTCTTCGACGATGGAGCCCACTCGACCTCGATCATCCGCTCTGGCTCATTCTGCAATGACGAGACGTTGTGGCAGTCCGCCTGGTGCACGGAGACACCGGCGCCGCGCGTGACGAACCCGACGATCGGGTCACCGGGTACCGGGGTGCAGCACTTGGCCAGCTTGACAAGGATGTCCGGTGCCCCGCGCACGAGAACGCCGGAGTCGCTGTTGCGCAGCTGCTTCGACTTTCCGCGGCTCGGCAGTGTCAGCTCGGCGTCCTCGGTCTCCGCGTCGGTGTTGATCGTCGCGAGCACCTTCTCGAGCACCGACTGGGTCGACACGTGGCCCTCGCCGACGGCCGCGTAGAGCGAGGACACATCGTCGTAGCGAAGCTGAGCTGCGACCTCGCTGAGCGAGTCCTGGCTCATCAGGCGTTGCAGCGGAAGATTCTGTTTTCGCATCGCCCGCGCGATCGCGTCCCGGCCCTGCTCGATCGCCTCATCGCGGCGCTCCTTGGTGAACCATTGCTTGATCTTGTTGCGCGCTCGGGGGCTCTTGACGAACGTGAGCCAGTCCTGGCTGGGGCCAGAGTCGGGGTTCTTCGACGTGAAGACCTCGACGACGTCACCGCTGCTGAGAGTCGTCTCGAGCGGAACGAGGCGGCCGTTGACCTTGGACCCCATGGTGCGGTGGCCCACCTCGGTGTGCACGGCGTACGCGAAGTCGACCGGCGTCGCTCCGGCGGGAAGGCCGATGACCTTACCCTGCGGGGTGAAAACGTAGACCTCCTTCGCGCCGATCTCGAATCGGAGCGAGTCGAGGAACTCGCTCGGGTCGACTGTCTCGGCCTGCCAGTCGGTGATGTGGGCGAGCCACGCCATGTCGCCCTCGTCAGTGAGGCTCGCGCCGGCTCCATCCATGCCGCCGGCCCTGCCGCCGCTCAGGCGGTCCTTGTACTTCCAGTGCGCCGCGACGCCGAATTCGGCCCGCCGGTGCATCTCCTCCGTGCGGATCTGGATCTCGACCGGACGGCCGTGAGGCCCGATGACCGTTGTGTGCAACGACTGGTAGAGATTGAACTTCGGCGTGGCGATGTAGTCCTTGAACCGGCCGGGGATCGGCGTCCAGCGGGCGTGGATCGCGCCGAGCACCGCGTAGCAGTCACGCAGCGACGTGACGAGGACACGGATGCCGACGAGGTCGTAGATCTCGTCGAACTCCCGGCCGCGGACGACCATCTTCTGGTAGATCGAGTAGTACTGCTTGGGCCGCCCGGCGACCTTGCCCTTGACCCGGTTGACCTTGAGGTCCTCGCCGACGGCGTCGATGACCTCCTGCACGAATTCCTCACGCTGCGGGGTGCGCTGGCGCACCAGGCTCTCGATCTCGACGTACAGCTTGGGGTAGAGCACCGCGAACGAGAGGTCTTCGAGCTCCCACTTGATCGTCTGGATTCCCAGGCGGTGAGCAAGCGGCGCGTAGATCTCCAGGGTCTCCTGGGCTTTGCGCCGGGCCGACTCCGATTCTACGAAGCCCCAGGTGCGGGCGTTGTGCAGTCGGTCGGCGAGCTTGATCACAAGCACACGGATGTCCTTCGACATCGCCACAACCATTTTGCGCACCGTCTCGGCCTGGGCGCTGTCGCCATACTTGAGCTTGTCGAGCTTCGTGACGCCGTCAACCAGCATCGCGATCTCATCGCCATATTCCTGGCGCAGCAGGTCGAGGCTGTAGCCGGTGTCTTCGACCGTGTCATGCAGAATCGCCGCGGCGAGTGTCTTCGGGCCGATGCCGAGGTCGGCGAGGATTTGCGCGACGGCGACAGGGTGCGTGATGTAGGCCTCGCCGCTCTTGCGCAGCTGGCCCCTGTGGGCTTTCTCGGCGGTCAGGTAGGCACGTTCGATGACCGAGACGTCGGCCTTCGGATGATTGATGCGCGCGGTGCGGATGAGGCGGTCGACCGCGCCGGCCGGCTGCGCCTTCGAAAACAGGCGGGGCAGGAGCGTGCGTAGCGATGAGAGGTTCGACGTCGTGATCTCACTCATGGTCGTACCTCCCTCCGCAAAAGTAGCATCGGCGAGGCGTGCTGGTGCTGCTGTTCGCTCGGGGCGTCAGCCGCCCATCCGCTCAGCACAGCTCAGTCCACCCGGGCGGGCCCAGGGCCCTCTGCGACAATCTCGCCGCCGGCCAGCTGCCAGGCGATCATGCCCCCGGTCACGTTGACCGCGTCGTACCCGATGTCGACAAGCGCAGCCTGCACACGGGCGGAGCGCTGGCCGGAGTGACAGACCACGAGCAGGCGGCGTCCGCTCGGCAACTCGTCGAACCTCGCCTGCAGTTGCGACATCGGGATGAGGGTGGCCAACGGCGAATGGCCCAGGTCCCATTCGTTCTGCTCGCGCACGTCGAGCAGCACGGCCCGCTGGGCGCTCACCTCGGCGATGGCCTCCTTCGCCGCTACCGTGGTGGGCTCACCCGCGCCCGTCATCGTCATGAGTCGACCGCCCTAGGCCACGGCTTCGCCGCGCGCGACGCGGGTGCGTTCGTCGGTCTTGCGGATCTCGGGCTCCCCCTCGCGCATCTGGGCGTAGAGCGGCGCGGCGATGAAGATGGTCGAGTAGGTGCCGACGATGATGCCTACGAGCAGCGCGAGGGAAATGTCGCGCAGTGTGTCCGCGCCGAGCACGAACGATCCGATGAACAGGATCGCGGCGACAGGCAGTGCAGCGACGACGCCGGTGTTGATGGAGCGCACGAGGGTCTGATTGACCGCGAGGTTGACGGCCTCGGCGAAGGTGTAGCGCGACTGCTGGCCGAGCTCGCTCGTATTTTCGCGCACCTTGTCGAAAACCACGACGGTGTCGTACAGAGAGAATCCGAGGATCGTCAGGAACCCGATGATCGCGGCGGGCGTGACTTCGAAGCCGGTGGCGGCGTAGACGCCGGCGGTGATCACGAGGTCGTGAAGCAGCGCGACCATCGCGGCGACCGACATCTTCCAGGTTCGGAAGTACAGGGCCATGATGATCGAGGCGAGGGCGAGGAACACGAGGAGGCCCCGAACAGCCTGCTCGGTGATGTCGGCACCCCAGCTCGGGCCGATGAAGGAAGCGGTGACGTCGGCGACCTGCACCCCGTAGGCCTCCGCGAGCGATGCGGCAACCTCTCGGGTTTCGTCGTCGCTGAGCTGGTCGGTCTGCACCCGAACGCCATCGGCGCCCACTGTCGTGACCCGGGTGACCTCACCCGGTACAACTTCCTGCACCGCGTCGATCGCCGGCTGCTGCTCCACCGTCGACGCACCGGTGATTTGGAATTGGGAGCCGCCGCGGAACTCGATACCGAAGTTGAATCCTCCGCCCACGAGCGGGATGACCACCGAGATGGCCATCAACACGATCGCGATGGAGTACCAGAGGCGACGCTTGCCGACGAAGTCGACCGACTTCTTGCCGGTGTAGAGGTCGTTTCCGAACTGCGTGAGGTTGGCCATCAGGACTTCTTTCCCTTGGTCGATGCTTCCTCGAACGATTTTTCGGCCTCGGCGGCCTTCCGCTCGGCGATGGTCTGCCGTCGGGCAGCCTCTTTGCCGCCGACCGTCTTCTTACCCGGCGCCACCGCTACCGGTGCGCGGAACTGGGCCCGGCCTCGGTAGACGGCCCCGAGAGCCTGCGGGTCGAGTCCGCTGAGGCGATGGCCGTTCGCGTAGAACTGTGTCGTCGCGAGCAGCTGCAAGATCGGGTGCGTGAACAGCACGACCACGAGCACGTCGATGAGGACCGTGATCCCAAAGGTGATGGCGAATCCGCGCACGTTGCCGATCGCGAGCACAAAGAGCACTACGGCCGAGAGCATGTTGACGCCCTTCGCCGCAATGATCGTGCGCAGCGCGCGCTTCCAGCCGGCCTCGACGGCGGCCTCGAGGCTCCGCCCGTCGCGCAGCTCGTCTCGAATGCGTTCGAAGTAGACGATGAAGGAGTCAGCGGTGAACCCGATAGCCACGATGAGGCCTGCAACCCCGGCAAGGGAAAGCCGGAACCCCTGCCGCCACGACATGATCGCGAGCACGAGGTAGGTCAGCACTCCGGCGACGATGAGCGACGCAACGGTTACGAAGCCGAGGAGCCTGTACTGGAACAGGGAGTAGATCACGACGAGGATGAGCCCGATGCCGCCGGCGATGATTCCGCTGGTCAGCTGGCTGGATCCGAGGGTTGCCGAGATCGTGTCGCGGCTCTGTACCTCGAAGCCGATCGGGAGGGCTCCGAACTTGAGTTGGTCGGCGAGGGCCTGGGACGAGTCCTGGGTGAACGAGCCGGTAATGCGCGCCTCGCCGTTGGTGAAGATGCCGCCGGTGGTCGGGGCGGTGATGACCCGGCCGTCGAGCACGACCGCGAACTGGTTGCGCGCGCCCTCAAGCGAGAACAAACGCTCCGACACCACGGCGAACTGCTCGGTGCCTGTAGCGTCGAACTCGAGGTTGACGCCCCACTCGTTGGTGGTTGCGCCCTGGCTGTTTGTTGAGAGCCCGGCGCTCGCGTCGGAGATGTTCTCCCCGGTGATCTCCACCGGGCCGAGGATGTACTTGACCGAATCGGTGTCGTCGCAAGTGACGATGGGCTGGTCGGCCGGGGCGGTGTTGAGCCCCAGGGCATCCACATCATCGCACTTGAAATTCGTGAACTGGTCGAGCAGCGCCGGGGTGACGAAGTTGAGGTCGCTGGGGTCGGTCGGGCTGACGCTCGGCGTCGACTCGAGCGGCGGCGCGGCCGGGTCGCTCGGAGCGGCGCTGGCATCGGCACCGTCCTCACCGGTCGCGCTGGTGGCGGCGGCGTCGGTGACGAGAACCGGGCGGAACTCGAGCTTCGCGGAGGACTCGATGCGGTCGAGAGTTTGCTGGTCGGGTACACCGGGAATCGACACAACGATGTTCTGGGTGCCCTGGGTGCTGATTTCCGCCTCGGAGACACCTCCCGCGTCGATCCGCTGGCGGATGATGCTCACGGCCTGCGTCAGCTGCTCGCCCGTGACGGTCTCGCCCTCGCCGAGCTGGGGCTGGAGCACGATCTGGGTTCCACCCTCGAGGTCGAGAGCGAGCTTCGGGGTCCAGGAGCCGTTGGAGAAAAGCACACCCCCGGCATTCACCGCCGTCAGTGTGGCGATGATGACCAGAAGCCAGGTCAGTGAACGCCAAGCCTTCTTGGCCGGAGTGGATCTTGCCACCGGGAACTCAGCTTTCTATTCGGATGTGCGGAGTATCGTGCGCGCATCCTTGCGGTTGGCCTCCGCGCGAACACGCGGGACTGCGGAACAAGGTTGGTGCTAGTCGTCCGACTTCTTGGGCTGCTCGGCAGGCGTCGCCTCCGGCTCGACCCGCTCGCCGAACTCCGGGGCGACGGCGAGCGAGCGGTCAACGGCGGGCTCGTCGGCTGCGGGCTCGT
>Ga0335397_10000259_pt1 | contig 64040 bp, 54 predicted proteins | sample MAT04_FD_205740 | JGI IMG/M metagenome (GOLD analysis project Ga0335397, IMG submission 205740) | Freshwater microbial communities from Lake Fryxell liftoff mats and glacier meltwater in Antarctica - MAT-04 (spades assembly) (version 2) ...
AATCCCGTCGGACTCTACCTGCGTTTTGTGTGAGTTTGGGGCATGCCCCAAACTCACACAAATGCGTAATTCGTTTGCTTTCATTTCAACCTCAATTGTGCGCCTGTTGGGACATATAAGGATGACAGATCTTTTGATCGGAAATTGCTATGCGCGGATGGGTGAGTGCTCCGACGCCGAAATCACTTCCCCCGCAATCCGCGCGCTCTTGCCGCGGAACAGGGCGATGATGTCGCCGTTCTGGTTGGTGAGTTTGATATCGTAGACGCCTTGTCGGCCACGCTGCGCCTGTTCGACGGCGACGGCGACTAGCGTGTCGCCGAGCATCGCTGGCGCGAGAATTTCTATCGAGAAACCGCTGGCGACGGTGTTCAGGTTGCCGCTGTTGCAGGCGTAGGCGAATGCGGTGTCGCACAAGAGCGCCATGTAGCCGCCGTGGCAGATGTTGTGGCCGTTGACCATGTCTTGTCGTACCAGCATCGAAGTCGTGGCGCTGCCGCGATTGACGGCTACGATCTGGATGCCGAGCGCGCGGGCGGCATGGTCGCGCGAATACATCGCATCTGCGACTTCCTGCGGCGACGGTTGCGGTTTCGTAAGTTCGTTCATCATTTCAACGGAAAGCGCCATCGCTCCACACCTTTCGTTGCAGTAACAGTGATTGTCGGTAGCGATCATCGCCGGTGTGCCCTTGCAGGTTTACGAGGATTGCGTTCATGAGCGTGATGCCGAGGCGGTCTGCTGTTTCCAGCGGGCCTTCGGGGTGACTGAGGCCCAGCTTCATTGCGGTGTCCACACCGGCAGCGTCCGCTACGCCTTGCAGCACGGCGTCCGCGCCTTCATTGGCGAGCATGGCGAGCGTTCGCGCGACCACCATGCCGGGGACATCGTCGATCACGCAGACCTCGATGCCAAGCGCGCGGAACAGGCCGACGGCATCGGCGAGCGCGGCGGTGGTGGTCTCTTCGCCGCGTGCTAAAGCCACTCGCGGCGTCTTCGCGAAGTCGCGCGCCAGGTCGAGCATGATGACGTTGGTGATGTCTTCTTCGTACGCGAGTTGTGTGGCGGTGCGGCCATCATTCAGGCAGACGGTGGCGTTGCCCACGCGCAGCATGCCCGCGCCGAGCGGGTCGTCCTCTTTGCGCGCCTGCACCCTGATGCCGGCGGCTTTGATGCGATCCACGAGTGGGTCGAGCGCGTCAGATTCGAGCAGATATTGAATCGCCGTGGGAACGGGGCCGAGCGACGACGCGGGGCTGTCGGACGCGACCGGTTTGCCTTCGACATAACGATAAAAACCGCGTCCGGATTTGCGACCCAGCAGGCCGCCCGCGACCATCTCTTCCTGGGTGAGGCTAGGGCGATAGCGACTGTCCTGATAGTAAGCATTCCACACGCTTTTGGTGACCATCAAATTGACGTCGAGACCGATCAAATCCAGCAACTCGAATGCACCCAACCGGAAGCCACCGACTTCGCGCAGTATCAGATCAATCGTCGCCGCATCAGCCGCGCCGGATTCAAGCGCGCGGAACGCTTCGGCGTAGTACGGACGTGCCACGCGGTTCGCGATAAAGCCCGGTGAGCTTTTGCAGCGAACGGGAGTTTTCTTCCATTCAATCGAGGCGGCTTCGACTAAGGTTACCGCCTCTGGCGAGGTGAGAAATCCGCTCACTACTTCGATCAGTGGCATCAACGGCGCAGGATTGAAAAAATGCATGCCAACGACGTTTTGCGGTCGCGCCAAACCGTTGGCGATCGCGGTGATTGAAATGGATGAGGTGTTGCTGCCGAGAATCGTGCTCTCGGCGCAAATGCTCTCCAGTGATTTGAACAACGCCTGCTTCGCGGCAAGGTCCTCGATGATCGCTTCGATCACGAAATCGCAGTCGTGAAATTCCGCGAGATCGGGTGCGGATGAGATGCGAGAGATGGTGGCAGTTGCGGCCTCAGCGGTGAGCTTGCCCTTGACGGCAAGCGCGTTGAGCGTGGTGCCGGTGCGCTCAATGGCGGCGGCGGCTGCGCCTTCGCGGGCATCGAATAATTTGACCGAACAGCCCGCTTGCGCCGCAACCTGCGCGATGCCTGCGCCCATGGTGCCCGCGCCGATCACGCCGATGTTTTTGAAGGTGAGTGACATGTCTGTGCTGTAGCTCCGAAAAATGACAGCGGTTGACTGCGCTGAGGCTTAATTACGATGCTACCCGAGCCGTAAAACATAACCGACCGCCTGGTCGGTTTTCTCGATTGCGCTTATTAGCTTTTCCATGCAATGGCGCATGAAAAGGGGCTGGGCATGAATTAATGCAATAGTCGACTTGAGAAAAAAATTAGCGCTGGCCCCTTTTCAATATGGGTTACGTGAAAAAGCTGATGGTCAAAACCAATCTGCTCAAGACGATTCACCGCCCCGTAAACACCGCCGCCCGTTTCTCTTTAAACGCCGCGACGCCTTCACGGTAGTCCTCCGAAAATCCGCATTCACGCATCAAGCCGCCTTCCAGCGCGAGCTGTGCATCCAGTGTGTTGTTCGGGCTGGCGTAGAGCGCTTGTTTGGTGCAGGCGTAGCCGAGCGTCGGCCCGGAGACTAAATGCGCAGCAACTGCGTCAATGCGCGTAGCAAAATCCGCATCAGCAACGCATTCAAAAATCAGCCCGATTTCTGCCGCACGTTTAGCCGAGATCTTGTCGCCGAGCAGGGCCAGGCCCATCGCCCGCTGTGTCCCGACCAGACGCGGCAAAAAGTACGAACCACCGGTATCGGGAATCAAGCCCAGCTTGCAAAACGGCTGTAAAAAACTCGCGCTCTCGGTCGCGATGACCAGATCACAAGCCAGCGCAAAGTTGCAACCCGCGCCCGCTGCAACACCGTTCACCGCAGCAATCACCGGAATCGGCAACGCGCGAATCGCCTTGACGAGCGGTGCGTAATTCTTCTCAACCGAGTCACCGAGATCGACCGCCTGACCCGGTGCCACGGCGCGGTCATTCAAGTCCTGCCCCGCACAAAATCCACGTCCCGCGCCCGTGATTACGAGCACGCGCGCGCCGTCGCTTTGCACGAGCGCGAGCGCTGTGCGCAGCTCCTCGTGCATCATTTGCGTAAACGAATTCATACGATCCGGGCGGTTTAGCGTGATGCGCGCTGCCGCGTTTTCGCATTGATAGGTAACGGTGGTGAACGTCATGGCGAGGCCTCAAAAAACCAAGCCTGCATGGTAGCGGTAAGTTCGACCGTCCGCCGTTCTTAGCCCACGACCCGTAACGGCGCCGGCGGGGGCGCGGGCTGCACGATGGCTTGCAGCCAGACGAGTGTGTTTGCCATATCCATCGGATGCGAAATGTCATATCCCTGCGCGTAATCACAACCGTGGCTGGCTAGAAACTGTAGCGTCGGCGCGTCTTCTACGCCCTCGGCGACTACCGTCAGACCCAGATTGTGTGCTAGCGCAATGGTCGACTGAACAATCACCGCATCCTCAGCGCTGTCGATGACGCGCGACACGAATGATGCGTCCATTTTCAGGCCCTTTAGCGGCAGACGACGCAAGTAGGCCAGCGAACAAAACCCGACGCCGTAATCGTCGATCACAATCGAGAACCCGAGCGCACGACAATCGGAGAGCACTTGCGCCGCGCGATCCGGGTTGTGAATGAGCGACGTCTCAGTGATTTCAAGGTCGACCAGTCGTGCAGACAAGCCGAATTTCTGGACGCTCGCCTGAAGATGCGCCACGATGCTGGTGTCACCCAATAAACGCGGAGAAATATTGATCGCAACGCCTACGCCGGGCGCCGTGGTTTGCCAGTCGCGTGCCGCCTGCAAGGCATGTTCAATGACCCAGCGGGTCAGCACTCGGATAGAGTCTGACATCTCCGCTTTGTGCACGAAATCGGTGGCGGTCAGCCGACCGTATTCGCGATGGTTCCAGCGCACCAGTGCTTCCATGCGTACCGGCCGCCGCGTCATGCAATTGATGATGGGTTGAAACTCCAGCGTCAGTTCCCCGCGGGCAATGGCCTCCGGCAAATCCGCAAGCAGGAGCAGTTTGCGATGCTCAAAAACGACGGTGTTGCGGCTGAACAAACGCACACCACCGCCCGTTTGCTTGGCGTGATACATCGCCTCGTCAGCCGCGCGCGAAAGCTCGGAAAAAGTCGCCCCGTGCGCCGGATAAATCGCCGCGCCGATGCTGGCTGAAACATGAAATTTGCCGCCGCCAATGACGAACGGCGGGGCGAACGCGCGCGTGATCGCTTCGCCAATTCGCATTGCGCCTTCGGCGGTGCCGATGCCCCGTACAAAGACGCCAAATTCGTCGCCGCCCAGTCGCGCCGCAATCGCGTTCTCATCAGCGAGTGCCAGATCGAACCGCTCCTTCATCTGACGCAGCACTTCGTCGCCGGCACCGTGACCGAGGGTATCGTTAACGTCTTTAAACTGGTTCAAATCGAGTAGCAAAAGGGTTGCCACGCTGCCGCCGCCAGCGGCAACGGAACTGTCAATCAATTCGTTGACTTCGCTCACCAGCCGCTGACGATTCAATAGACCGGTCAACGGGTCGCGAAACGCCAAATGCTCGAGCAGTGATTGATAGCGCCGCCGATCCGTGATGTTGCGCCGCGCGCCCCATATCCGCACCAGCTTGCCGTCTTCGACAACGCCGAGCAGGGTCAATGAGAGCCAGTGATGGTCTTCGCCCTTGACCCTCAGGCGAAGCTCGCGTTCGCTCAATCGATAGCCTCGCGCAATCCAGTCTCGAAGCGACGAGCCTTTAAACAACTCGGGCATAAAGCTCACGAGACGTCGACCGATGAGCTGATTCAACTCGAGCTGATAGTCACGTGCGAACGTATCGTTGGCATCATCAATGTACGCGTGCAATCTGAGCGCAGCCAGTTGCTCGTCCGGCGGCAGCGCAACGTTGATCGGCACCCGAATGTCTACCGACCAGATCGAGTCGTGACTGGCCTGAATGAATGCGCGGTGGCGTTCGCGGGTGACCGCGAGTTCTGCCTCGGACTTTGCGCGTTGAGATACCTCATGGGCGAGCGCCAGGAGATCAACCGCCGAACTCGCGAACGCTTCGGCGTCGCTGTCCCACGCTCGGGGATTTGCGCAGTCCTCAAAGCACACCACCCCCCACAACTGACCGTGGTGAAACACTGGCACATCGAGCAGCGCGCGGACGCCGGTTTGTGGCAAATAAGCCGCGCGGAACTCGTGCAAAACGTCATCTGATCGAGCATTCTCAACGGCAAGGCTGCGACGCTGAACAATCGCTGCAAAATAGGTAGGGTAGTCCGCCGCCAAAAGCGTGGTGAAGGGTTTTCTCATCAGACTAGTATCTGGGCCAGACGCTTCGTCGGCCTGCCGTTCATCCAGCTGATACAAGCAGTCCATACGGCTATGGTCGTCCGCGAATTGCCATAGACTGCCGCGTGCAACCTTCAACGCCGTCATGCTCTGCGAGATGATGTGTTTGGCGGCGGTCAGGAAGTCGGCGCGGTCCACCACCAGTGGGTCGCGCGCCAGAGAAAACAACGATTCGTGGTAGGTCAGCAATTGCTGTTCGCGCAACGCTGTGACGCTTACGTCCGCCAGCGTGCCGACGTAGCGGGGGCTTCCGTCGTCCGCCACCGTGCGCTGGCCGCGACATGACAACCAGACCAGATCGCCTGCTTGCGTGCGGACACGAAATTCGGCCTCTACGGATGGTGCGGCCGCCGCACAATCGCGAAGCAATTGTGAAATCGCCTCGCGGTCGTCGGCAACAACGTGCGCAGTGAACTCGTCAACCGGGCCGTAATACCGGCCCGGTTTCAACGTCTGAAACGACAAGACGTTGTGATAAAGATCGATCAACCCGGTCGCCGGAAAATAGTCCCACAGCCCGACGCCACCGGCTTCCAGCGCGCGATGTAACAGCGGCTCGTTTTCACCAAACGGAACCTTTGTCAAGCGAGCGATGCGGGGCTCTGCCACTAACTCTCCAAATTTGCGAAAACCTAACGTTCGCAGTGCGACTATGCTGCCTGCATTGCGGCCTCAACAGCGCGTTTTTTGCTGGTTCAAATTTACGGCGAATGCGCGTCCATGAGCGCATCCAGACCGACTGGCCACTGGCTGCCAACTTCACCGTCAAGCGCTGATGGTAGCGCCATTTGTGCTCCATGAACAGCGCGTCGACTGGTGCAAATCCTACCTGGACAAGTGGGATCGCACCTCGCGCGGGCGTGCTGGCATTACGGATTCGATTCTGGAGGAGGGTCGGCGTGCCACTTTCCCGACAAGCAGAGTTGACTGACCGGTCGGTCGGGAATACTATTTCGCCTTGCCCTGATCGTCATTGACATTCAGAGAAGGATTTTTCATATGTATACGCAATCCCTTGACCTTCCGAATCAGGAAGCTGGTCGTCTTGATCCGTCGGTATCGCCCGCTGAAGAGCAGTTCCTGGCCCGCATCGCACGCGACGAACGGATCGAGCCGCAAGACGAAATGCCCGAGGCCTACCGCAAAAGTCTGATCCGGCAGATTTCGCAGCACGCGCATTCGGAGGTCGTCGGCATGCTGCCGGAGGGCAACTGGATCACGCGAGCGCCGTCGCTCAAGCGCAAAGAGATCTTGCTGGCGAAGGTGCAGGATGAGGGCGGTCATGGCCTTTACTTGTATTCCGCAGCCGAGACATTGGGGGCGAGCCGAGAAGACTTGATTGACGCTCTGCATTCCGGCAAGGCGAAGTATTCGAGTATCTTCAACTACCCCACCGACACGTGGGCCGACATTGGCACCATCGGCTGGCTGGTTGATGGCGCTGCGATCATGAATCAGGTGCCGCTTTGCCGCTGCAGCTACGGGCCGTATGCGCGCGCCATGGTTCGTGTTTGCAAAGAAGAGTCTTTCCACCAGCGGCAGGGTTTCGATATCGTGCGCGCGTTGTGCGCAGGCACTCCGGCGCAGAAGCAGATGGCACAGGAATCGGTGAACCGCTGGTGGTGGCCGACGCTCATGATGTTTGGCCCGCACGACAGCGATTCCGAGCACACGGGTCAGGCAAGCGCGTGGGGCATCAAGCGCATCAGCAATGATGACTTGCGGCAAAATTTCATTGACGTCACGGTGCCACAGGCCGCGTTTCTTGGGCTGACTTTGCCCGACCCGCTACTGAACTGGAATGCCGAGCGTGGCCATTACGCTTTTGGCCCCATTGACTGGAACGAGTTCTGGCGCGTGGTGAAAGGCGACGGTCCCTGCAATGCAGAGCGTTTGAATGATCGCGTTCAGGCTTTTGAGCACGGGCGTTGGGTGCGTGAGGCCGCCGCAGCCCACGCTGATAAACGTGCATCAAGAGCGGTTTTGGCTGCATCGGAAAGGATGGCGGCATGACCGCGAAACCGGAATCGGATTGGCCGTTGTTTGAAGTGTTCATCCGCAGCAAGCAGGGGCTTGATCACAAGCATGTCGGCAGCCTCCATGCCAGCGACCCTGCCCACGCGGTGACCCTGGCGCGAGACGTCTACACGCGCCGGCAAGAGGGGGTGAGCATCTGGGTGGTGCCGTCGAACGCGATTACCGCAAGCGACCCGGATCAAAAGTCAGACAACTTCGACCCGATGGCGTCAAAGATTTATCGACATCCTACGTTCTACGATATTCCTGAAGAGATTGGGCATATGTAGCGCGCTACCCTCGGTGTGAGGAATGCCCTTGTAGGAGCGGCTTGCCGCGACCTCGCGTTCGACGCATCACCCGGTCGCGGCAAGCCGCTCCTACAAGGGCATCACCCTTCTGCAAACATTTGAGCGATATGCCCAACACTCTCTCCGAAACAACACTCCTGACGCTCGCCGATACCTGCCTGCTCTGGGGCCACCGACTCTCTGAGTGGTGTGGTCACGGCCCCGCGCTTGAAGAAGATATTGCGCTCACCAACACAGCGCTTGATGTCATCGGCCAGTCGCGCGCGCTGCTGCAACTGGTGGCTGCCCGAAGAACCCCGACGACGACTGAAGACGCGCTTGCTTACTTTCGTGACCCGCACGAGTTTCGTAATCTGACGTTGGCCGAATTGCCCAACGGCGACTATGCACAAACGGTTCTGCGCTCTTTGCTGCTTGCCGCGTGGTTTGTACCGGTTTGGGAAGCGCTTAGTGTCAGCGCCGATCAGCCCTTGGCGGCAATTGCCGCGAACGCAGCCAAGGAGGCGCGCATGCAGCTCCGCCATGCGCACGATTGGGTTGTTCGCTTTGGCGATGGCACGCCTGAATCGCGTCAACGGATTGAAACCGCGATCGGTGCATTGTGGCCCCACTGTGGCGAACTGTTCGACGTTGAAATTGACGGAACAGCGCGCGATGCGCGGCGAGTAGCGTGGGTAAATGTTGTCACTTCAGCGTTCGACGAAGCCACGCTGCGTGTGCCTGTTGTAAAAACCGTGTCCGCGCCAGATTCAACGCACCCAGATCGGGTTGCACTCCTCGCCGAAATGCAGTCGCTGGCGCGTCAACATCCAGACGCGGTCTGGTGATCTGATTATGGCTCAACATTTCCACCCTCTCGACATCAAGGATGTGCGGCGCGAAACGGCAGACTGCATTTCGGTTGCGTTCGCGATCCCTGACGAACTTAAAGACGCCTTCGCGTATCAGTCGGGTCAGTACGTCACACTGCGCGCCGAAGTTGGCGATCAGGAGTTGCGCCGTTCGTATTCGCTGTGCTCCGCGCCGCTTCACAATGAATGGCGCGTTGCGATCAAGCGTGTTGAGGACGGCATGTTCTCGCAATGGGCGCATGCGCTGCTCCGCGCTGGCGAAACCATTGATGTGTTGCCACCGGACGGCCATTTCAAATACCCGCCTGCTGGCGATGAGCCGCGCAATGTGCTGCTGCTGGCCGCGGGAAGCGGCATCACACCGACCCTGTCGATCCTGACGACACTGCTCGAAAAGCATCCCACGACGAACGTGACCCTCGTGTACGGTAACCGTCGGGTGAATGACATCATCTTCAAAGAGCAGATCGAAGATTTACGCGACCAGCATCTGGCGCGCTTTCAGCTGATTCATACGCTCTCCGGCGAAACTCAGGATGCACCGATTGCCAACGGTCGCCTCGACGGTGAGAAGCTGGGTCAGCTTTTCGCTACGTTGATCGATGCGAAAAAACTGGATCACGTTTATATCTGCGGCCCGAACGAGATGATTACGTCTTGCATGGACGCATGCGAACATGCGGGTATTCCAGCCGAGCATGTTCATAAGGAATTGTTTGGCGCTCCCGCTGGTACACAGCCGCGCGTGCAGAGAGACGCGAGTAGCGGCGATGGCGCGAAAGTGCTGGTCGTTGCCGATGGTATTGAGCGGGAGCTGGTCGTTCCTTATCGAGGTGAGTCGGTGCTCGACATCGTTCTGCGCGCAGGTATCGATGTGCCGTATGCCTGCAAGGCTGGCGTGTGCTGCACCTGCCGAGCCCAGGTGCTCGAAGGCGAAGTGCGAATGGACGCAAACTACACACTGGAGCAGCATGAGGTGGATCGCGGTTTTGTGTTGACCTGCCAGTCGCATCCGGTCACGCCGGTGGTGAAGCTTAGCTACGACGCAAGATAGTGCCGTCCTTGTGGGAGCGGCTAAAGCCGCGATGGGTTGAACCTTAACCATCGCGGCTAAAGCCGCTCCCACGAGCCCGCGCACGCTGAACTCCTAGAATGCATCTATGCCCCGCGGCCCCTCATCTGCTCACTCGCTTCAACGAGAAACCATTCTCAATATTTCGGCTGACACCTTCGCCGAGGCGGGGTATCCGTCGGCGACAATGGCGGCACTCGCCGCGCGCTGTGGCGTGTCGAAGAGTTTGCTCTATCACTACTATCCGGCAAAAGACGCGATCCTGTTCGACCTGATGCATGAGTACATGACACGGCTGCAACAGCTGGTGCATGAGGTCGCGCGGCTGGCGTTGCCTGCGCAAGAGGGTCTGGCGGAACTGGTGCGGCGCTTCGTTCGCGAGTATGAAACCTCGCGCTCACGGCATATCGTGCTCCTCAATGACGTCAAGTTTTTACCACCGGCCGAACGCGAGCAGGTGATTGCGCTGGAGCGCTCGGTGGTGCAGGCGTTTGCCGATGTGATCGCCGCGACTTACAAGGTCGACGGTGCGCGTGCCAAGGTGTTGACCATGAGCGTGTTTGGCATGATTAACTGGACGTTTACGTGGCTCAAGCCAGATGGCCCGTTGTCTTACGCGCAGTTTGCTGAATCCGTCGTGGGCATGCTTGAAGGCGGGCTGGCGGGTGGTGCGGCGCGCATTGGTGGTATCGGGCGCCTGGATGCGGACGATAACTCGCACCTAGCCGCGGCTGAAAAAATTTAGTCTTTTAAATAAGGAATTGCTCCATGTCTGATTCTCTCGTCCGCGTTGAAAAATTAGCGCAACCCGCCAAAGTTGCCCTCATCACGTTCAATCGCCCTAAGGTGATGAATGCGTTGAACGATGCGCTGGCGGAAGAGCTGGCGGGGCATCTCGCTGCGCTCGACGCTGATCTCGATGTGCATGTCATCGTTGTCACGGGCAATGAGAAGGCCTTTGCTGCGGGCGCAGACATCGCATTGATGGCCGACTGGACGTACGCCAAGGTCTACAACGACAACTACATTACCAAACACTGGGAAGCCGCAAAGAGCGTAAGGAAGCCGCTAATCGCCGCCGTCTCCGGCTATGCGCTCGGCGGTGGATGTGAATTCGCGATGATGTGCGACATCATCATCGCGGCCGACAACGCCAAATTTGGCCAACCGGAAATTTCCATTGGCACCATCCCCGGCATGGGCGGCACGCAGCGTTTGCCTCGCGCCGTGGGTAAGGCCAAGGCGATGGAGTGGTGCCTCACCGGGCGCTTCGTCACTGCGCAGGAAGCGGAAGCAGCGGGCCTTGTGGCGCGCGTCGTTCCGGCTGACAAATTGATGGAAGAGGTGATGGCGACTGCCGGCAAGATTGCGAGCTTCTCTCTGCCAGCGGTGATGAAAGTGAAAGAGACCATCAATGCTGCCTTCGAGACGACGCTTGCGCAGGGTTTGACTTTCGAGCGCCGAGAATTTCATTCGACATTCGCGTTGGCGGACCAGAAGGAAGGCATGCGCGCCTTTGTCGAGAAGCGCAAGCCTGAATTCAAGAATCAGTGAGCAGTGAGCAGTGAAGCGTGACGGATTGATTTTGTGAGTAAGAGAGTTTTTGGGTTCGCCGGCTGGTCCGGTAGCGGCAAAACGACGCTGATTGAGCAGGTGATCGCGCGTCTGGCCGCCGACGGAATTCGCGTCGCGCTGATCAAGCATGCGCATCACAGCTTTGACATTGACCACATCGGCAAGGATTCGCATCGCCACCGCGAGGCTGGCGCGACCGAGGTCATGATTTCCAGTGGCAAGCGCTGGGCGATCATGCACGAGCTGCGCGGCGCGCCGGAGATGAGTCTGGCCGAGGCGCTCGAGCGGTTAAGTCCGTGCGATCTGGTGCTGATCGAGGGCTACAAGCGCGAACCGCTGCCCAAGCTCGAAGTCTGGCGCAGCGCAGTCGGCAAACCGCTGTTGTTTCCGCAAGACGAGCACATCATCGCGCTGGCGACGGACGACCCGTTTCCGACTGCGGCAACGGAAGCATTGACCGCCTTGGCGGCAAGGGAACCGAACTTCGTGCGCGTCGGTCTAGCCAATATCGCGGCGATCGCGGAATTGGCGCTGTCGCGGGCGGCGACTATTTAGGGCTTTGCGCGCTTTTACGAGGCTTCATGGACGCTGTCGGTTCTGTAACGAACACTGTCGGCGCACTTACTAACACTGTCGGTGTTGCACAACAGTTGCCCCGCCAATTGTCTGAACTTTTCGCTTACCCGACGGGTATCGTTGACAGCAGCCGTCGACCAGAGGAATATCGCAGCATGGACTCACGAGCAACACACACCTCAAAACAGATCGCCACGGTGGTTGGCGCGGCGGTGCTCGCGTTCAGTTTTGGCGCAGTTCAGGCGCAAGAAGGCGGTTATTTCTCGGGAGTTCGCTTCGGTGCCAGCGAAAAAGCATGGAGCTTCACCGCACCGGGCTTAAAGCTCGGTCAGGCGCTCGAGTACGCCCGTGCTCGCGAAACCAGCAATACGGCCTTCACCGGCTACCAGTTCACCAGCGGCCTCGCGCTGGGCGCAGCGATCAACACTGATCGTACTTCGACTTTGGTCGGCGTGTCTGGAATTGGCCTTAAATTCGACGGTGCACGCTGGGCGGAACCTCGACCCAACGTCAATGTGGACGTGGTTTCTGCATTTAACTGGCGCAGCTCCCTTTCCGTGTTTGGCAAGGTCGGCGTCGGACGAGGCGACAATCGTTTGACCCCGGAATGGTCGTCGCCAACGCTGGCTGCGCTGGATCGAACCGCCATTTCTTACGGCGTCGGTGTCCGCTACGACTTCACGTCCAGCCTCGGTCTGAAGCTCGAACTCACGCGCGGCACGCGTTTCGGCATGGATCGCCTTCGCACCGACGTTGATCCCGACGCGGTCAATGTCGGGATTCGCTGGACGTTCTAGTTCCGCGTCGCGTAGGTTATTGGGCGCGTAACAACTTTTGGTTGAAACGACGGCTGAACTGGGGCTAAAAGCGTATTTGTGCGAAAGTCGAATTCGCGATTTTTCGGCGCCTAGCTCCTATGTAGCGGTAGTTCTGGCATAAAGATGGTTCATTCGTCGCCGATTCCTAGAATGCTGGTATGACCATTCAACTTGTATTTCTGGCACGTCTGCGCGAGCGTTTTGGCGTATCTCGCGAGGCGTTTGCGCTGTCCGCCGACATCAATACCGTCTCCGCCCTGCTGGACGCCTTGCGCCAGCGTGGCGACGCATTTGCCGAGGAACTGGCCGTCGGCCGGGCGTTTCGCGTTGCAGTGAATCAGGACGTGGTGGCGCTAGATCATCCGGTTAGAGCCGGTGATGAAGTGGCAATCTTCCCGCCCGTGACCGGAGGCTAGCCATGACCTGCGTCGTGCGTGTTCACGAGGCGGACTTCGATCTGGGCGCCGAGATCAAGGCCTTGCGCCTGGGGAATCCCGCGATTGGCGCGGTGGCGAGCTTTATCGGCTGTGTTCGCGATATGAACGAGGGCGACAGCGTTGGCCTCATGTATCTCGAACACTATCCCGGCATGACTGAGCGTGAGCTCACGAAAATCTGTGCTGAGGCGAGCGAGCGCTGGAATATTTTTGACACACTGGTGATTCATCGCGTTGGCGAGCTGAAGCCGCTCGATCAGATCGTCTGCGTGGTCGTCACCAGCGCGCATCGGGGCGAGTCGTTCTCAGCCTGCGAGTTCATCATGGATTATCTGAAGACGCGTGCACCGTTCTGGAAGCGCGAATCGACGCCGCAGGGCGAGCGCTGGGTTGACGCACGGGCGAAAGACGACGCGGCGGCGGAGCGCTGGAAGCAGTGAGCCCGGCACCCGACATTGCGTTGATTGGGCTCGATTGGGGTTCGACGAATTTGCGCGCGTATGCGTTCGACGCAGCAGGGAATATCGTAGATCGCAGGCAATCGGATGCTGGCGCGCTTACGCTCAAGGGGGAGTCCGCATTCGACGCTGCGCTCGTCGCGTTAGTGGGTGACTGGGCACAATTGCACCTCGAAGCAAAGGTCATCGCCTGCGGCATGGTGGGCGCCCGCACGGGGTGGCGTGAAGCGCCGTACGTTGACTGCGGTGCCGGTGCGGACTTGACGCGGCAGCTCGCAGCGATGGAGCAGAGTCTCGCGGCGGGTGCAATTCGCGTTGCCTCGTCGCTCGGACGGCCACTGACCATCATTCCTGGCATGAAGAGCAGCGAACCCGACGTCATGCGGGGTGAAGAGACGCAGATCGTTGGTTCAGGTGTGGCAGACGGTATCGTCGTTTGCCCCGGTACCCATAGCAAATGGGTGCAGATGTCGGCAGGCCACGTCGAGAGTTTCGCCACGTTTTTTACCGGTGAAATGCACGCACTGATTCGGGGCCACAGCTCCGTCGGCAAGGCGCTCAACGCCGCGCCGACGCTTGACGACGGGCCATCGTTCCATCTCGGCCTGAGCTACGCGCGCACGGGTGCCGCGTCGTGGCTGCATGATTTGTTTGTGATGCGCGCAGCGGTCGTGACGGGTGCAAAAACACCCGGGCAAATCAGCACGGTGCTGTCGGGCTGGTTACTGGGCTGTGAATTTGCAGCGGCGCTTGCGATGTATCCGGAGGCTCAGGAATTTCACCTGCTGGCGAGTGATGCGCTGGTTCCCTGGTACGAGCGAACAGCAGAAGCCTTCGGCGTGAAGGTCAGTGCGCTCGATTCAGCGGCCGCAACGGCGCGGGGGCTTTGGCGGGTGGCACAGCATCTGAATTAGCCTGCTGAAATATTTACTCCATTTATGCGCCGTAGAATCCGCACGTGGCACAACATAAACTTTCCCGGCTGTTCGAACCTCAATCCATCGCGGTAATTGGCGCGTCTGAACGAGCGGGTAGCCTGGGTCTGGCGCTCTGGCAGCGCTTGCATGCCCACCCGTACGCGGGCCGAATTCACGCAGTCAATCCAAAGCACAAGAAAATATTCGGTGAGCCGTGCGTCGCGCGCATGACCGACTTGACCGAGCGCGTTGATCTCGCGCTGATTACTGCCCCTGCCGAAGCCTGCGCCAGAATCATTCGGGAATGTGGTGCCAGCGGATGTCAATACGCGCTGATTCTGTCGTTGGGGTTCGGGGCAGAGGGTGGTAAAGACGCCGTCGCTGCGGCGGCTGCATTGCGCAAAGTTGCAGTCGAATCGCGAGTCCGCCTGATCGGACCGGGCGCGCGCGGTTTGGTGCGTCCGCGCGTGGCGCTGGACGCGTCGGCGATGACGGATGTGGACGCGATGCCCGCTCCTGGCTCGCTTGCCGTGCTGTCGCAATCGGGGGCATGGCTATCCATCCTGCGAGACTTTACTGCGGGCTCGTCGATTGGCTTTTCGAGCTTGTTGTCGCTGGGCTCGTCGCTCGATCTTGATTTTGGCGAGCTGCTCGACTTTTTTGCATTTGACGCCCACACCTCTGACGTGTTGCTCTACATCGAAGAGGTCAAGAACGCTTCGTCCTTCATGTCCGGTGTGCGCCAGATTTCGCGCATGAAGCCGGTGATCGTGTTGAAAGCGGATCGCGCCGATTTGTATCGCGCACCCGATGGCACGCATGCCACGGTGCTGGCGCAGCATGATCGTGTGTTCGAAGCGGCGATTGCCCGCGCGGGTGCGGTACGGGTGCAAACGGCGACGCAAATGGTGAGCGCCGCACGGTTGCTCGCGGGTCAACATAGCCGTTCGCAGCAGCGTGTGGTGACTATCACCAACGGGCGTGGGCCGGGGCTGGTGGCTGCGGACGCAGTGCGCGCGCAGCAACTGGCGATGGCCCCGCTCTCGGACGCGACGCAAAAGCTGCTGCGATCTGCATTACCGTCGCATGCCCATATTGGCAACCCGCTGGACCTGGCGGGCGACGCAACGGCTGATCGTTATCGGATAGGCATCAACGCGGTGCTTGCCGATGAGAGCGTTGACGTCGTGCTCGTCCTGTTTTCGCCGCAAGCGATCGTGGGCGCGAGTGAAATGGCGACGGTGGCAATTGAGGCCGCCAAAGTCGCGAAACAATTGCGCAAGACCTTACTCGTCGTGCTCGGTGGCGGCGTCAGCGTACAACCCGCGCGCGCCATGCTGGATCAGGCGCGCATTGCGCAGTTTTTGAGCGCCGAAAACGCGGTGGATGCCATTGGGTTTCTGGAAACTTTTGCGCGAAATCAGTCGTTGCTTCGCCAGGTTCCGGAGCAGAGTGTCGACGGCTACGTTCCCAATATGGCGGAGGCGCAGGCCGTTTTTGAGCACGTCTGGTCTGAAGGGCGCACGACACTTTATGCGCACGAAGCGCGGCAACTGTTAACGGCGTTCGGCATCGCGATGTCGGACACCACCATCGCGAGAACACCGACGGAAGCGGTGCGCCTGGCCGAGATGGCGGGCTATCCGGTGGCGCTCAAAGTCGTGTCGCCCGATATCTCGCACAAGTCCGAAGTGGGCGGCGTTCAGCTTGATCTGCGTAATTCACGCAGCGTCCGCAAGGCGGCAAAAGATATTTTTGAATCGGTCGCCGAGCGCATGCCAGCGGCACACGTACTCGGGCTTACAGTGCAGCCGTACGTGCGGCAGCGTGGCCAACGCGAGCTCTATCTCGGGCTGGCGAACGATCCGACTTTTGGCGTGGTGATTGGCTTTGGCACCGGTGGTATTGCGGTTGAGCGAAAGGATGACGTTGCATTTGAACTGCCCCCCATTAACGATGTGCTGGTGGCGAACCTGATTGGACGCACCCGTGTTTCGCGATTGCTTGATGCCTACGGCAACGTCCCCGCGATTGATCGCGAAGCGCTCACTACCCTGATGTTGCGCTTCTCGATGCTGGCCTGTGCCTGCCCCGAGATCGCTGCCTGCGATTTGAACCCCGTGATTGCGCACGAAAATGGCGCAATTGCGGTCGATGCGCATGTGGTGATGCGTTCACGTAAAGAGGTTTCGGCGCTCCGCAAAGGTGGGCGCTACGGTCACCTCGCCGTGTATCCGTACCCGCGTGAGCTGGAAGAAACGATTACGCTGAAAGACGGCATGCAGCTTCTGGTGCGCCCGATTCAGCCAGAGGATGCCGAGCGCGAACGTGCATTTGTTTCGCGACTGTCCCCGGAGACGCTGTACTTCCGCTTCATGATGCCGGTGCGCGAGCTGCCGCAAGCGATGATCGAACGATTCACGCAGATTGACTATGGTCGAGAGCTTGCGTTAGTTGGGATCATCGGCGATGACGGTGAAAGCAAAATCGTAGGTGTTGCCCGCATCACGCCGACCACCATTCCCGGGCGTTGTGAGTTCGCGATTGTGGTCGAAGAGGTGATGCAGGGCACGGGGCTGGCGCGCGCTCTGATGCAGCGAATTATCGAGGCGGCGCGCCAGCGCGGCTATCGTGAAATCGAAGGTGCTGTACTTCGCGAGAACCCACGCATGCTTAAATTCTGCGAATCGATGGGCTTCAAGATTCTGCCGAATCCTGATGACCCGGGGGAGCGAATTGCGCTGCGGGTGCTGGTTGACGAGTAGCGCCGTCGCTAGGCTGCATTAACGAGCCCTTGCAATTTCCCCCGACCTTGTTCGCGGTCCGTCATCCTGATCGTCGCAATGTAGTGAATGTAGCGAAGAACGACTTCCGCAAAAGGCACGGCTGAAACGTACACGCGTGTGCTTTCGTCACAGGACTTGCCGGGATTGACCTAGAATCAACTCGTTGGTGCTCGCAACGTGGTCTCACGTCGCAGTTCAACGGGAAGCTGGGGGAAGTTCGTTTGTGCGGGTGCAATACCCGGTACAGAGTTTTCTAACCAGCGCTGCCCCCGCAACGGTAAGTGGATAGAAGTCATTCTCTCCATCAGCCCGGATACCGGCCAACAAGGCGGTCTGTTGTGTGCTTAGCGCGCGACGACCAGATTTGCCCGGACCAGAGGGGAAGCTGGTGTAGGGCAATTTTTCTATAGAAAAATTTCTACTATGTCAGCCAGCGTTTTATCTGCTCGCCTGAGTGCGATTGCGTGCGCTCGTCCCAATTACAGCGCATGCGCAATCGCTATTGTCGCGACGTGTGCTGCTCTGCAACCCGCCCTTTCGTTCGCTCAATCAACGGAGCAATCCGCCGCCAAACAACTCCAGGAAGTCGTCGTCACCGCATCGCGTACGGTCACGCGTATCGACGATCTGGTCAGTGAGGTCGTGGTGATTGATCGCGACCAGATTGAAAAGTCGGTGGGCCGCACACTGTCCGAGCTTCTGGCACGCTCAGCAGGCTTACAGTTCTCATCGAACGGTGGCAACGGCAAGGCAGCCTTCATCTACATCCGTGGCACCGAAGCGCGGCACACGATTTTGCTGATTGATGGCGTCCGTTACGGCTCAGCGACGCTTGGCACTCCACTCTGGGAGAACATTCCGCTCGAAGCGATTGAGCGGATCGAAGTGCTCAAAGGACCTGGCTCCTCGCTGTATGGCAGCGACGCGGCCGGCGGGGTGGTGCAAATTTTCACGCGGCAAGGCGGTAAGGGATTTAACCCGCGCGCCAAAGTCACTGTGGGTAGCAATTCGTACAGCCAGTTAACTGCCGGCGTAAGCGGTGGTGAGGGCGTGACCGGGAGCGCTGGCGCGCTGGGTTACAGCGTTGATGCAGTCACCATCCGCGACAAAGGCTTCTCCACAACCAATCCGGCGGTGCCATTTGGCAGCTATAACCCGGATCGCGATGGTTTTAACCAGAACGCCGTCAACGCAAATCTGAACTACAAAATCAACGCGGACTGGCGCGTTGCGGGCGGCGCTTTGTTTTCGGACGGCATTTCCCGCTTCGACGACGGCCCCAACCGCGACGCGCGCACCCGTGTGCAGACGCAAACTGCGAACGCGAGCGTCGAAGGTAAAGTGCTGTCCGGGTGGCGCACGTCGCTTCGTCTTGCGCGAAGCAGCGATATCTCGCATGCCATTGTGTCGAGCTTTCTGCCGGGAGATTTCACCACCCGACAGGATCAATGGACGTGGCTGAACACTGTCGATACGCCGGTCGGTTTGGCCCTCGCAGGCGTTGAAAGTCTCAATCAATCGGTCGATAGTTCGACCAGGTACACCGTGAGTAGTCGTCGCATTTCTTCGTATTTCGGCGGCATCAATGGCAGCTCTGATGCGCACAGCTGGCAGGCAAATCTTCGGCATGACACGAACTCACAGTTTGGCGGAAAAACCACCGGCTTCGCAGGCTACGGCTACAAGATCACGTCAGCATTGCGGGCACATGCCAGCTACGGCACCAGCTTCGTTGCACCGTCATTCAACCAGCTGTATTTTCCGAATTTCAGCAATCCTTTGTTGCAACCAGAACAAGGCCGCAACACCGATATCGGCTTGACATACAGTCAGGCCGGACACAGCCTGAAGCTCGTGCACTTCGATAACAAAATTCGCAGCTTCATCACCAGCACGACGGCGCCCGCCAACATCCCGCGCGCCAGGATTGACGGCTGGACGGCGGGCTACGATGGACGCATCGGCAACTTCACCTTGCGTGCTGCGTACGACAAGCTCGACCCGCGCAACGAGCTGACCGGCAACATCCTGCCGCGTCGTAACCGTGAGCAAATCAGCGCGGGTATTGATTACGCAATGGGCGCCTGGAACATGGGCGCATCAGTGTTCAGAGCAGGCTCGCGTTTCGACAATACGGCAAACACGGTGCGGATTGAGGGCTACACCACCATTGATGCCTTTGTTGACTACAAACTCACGCCGGAGCTTACTCTGCAAACCAGGGGCATTAACCTGACGAACAAGGTTTACCAAACCATTCTCGGCTACAACCAGCCAGCACGCAGCCTGTTTGTGTCTCTGCGCTACCAACCGAAGTGATGGAAGCGGCTGCTGCAGTGACCGCACAAGCCCTCCATGCGTCCGGGCGCCGCGAGTGCGCCTACAAACTAGAGCAACTCCATCGAGCTGTGGCAATAGCCTGTCATTGGGTCAGATTCACGGCGGCACGATTGCCGCTGACTTCGAAGGGATCACATTCGTGATTCACATCAATCTCAGTCGACTACTTGCCGCAGCGGCGCTGTGTCTGGCACTGTCAAGTCACGCGATACAAGTCGTCGATGATCGGGGTGTGACGGTCACATTGGCGGCGGTGCCGCAGCGGATCGTTAGCGTCCTGCCATCGCTCACCGAGACCGTGTGCGCACTGGGTCAATGTCAGCGCCTCGTTGGCGTTGACCGAAATTCCAACTGGCCGGACAGCGTGAAACTACTGCCTCAAGTCGGTGGTGGGCTTGATCTGAATGTTGAATCCATCGTCGCGCTGCGACCCGACGTCGTTTTGATGGCGGCGTCTTCGCGGCTCGCGGAACGTCTGGAGGCGCTCGGGCTAAAGGTCGTCGTGTGCGAACCGAAAACACACAAGGATGTACAACGGGTGATCGCCACGTTGGGTCGGTTGCTTAATGTGCCGGACGCGCAAAAAGTTTGGCTTGCAATTGACGCAAACATGCAAGCAGCGGCGCGCTCATTGCCGCAAAGCGTTCGTGGCAAGCGTGTTTACTTCGAAGTCAATAGTGGTCCCTACGGCGCTGGCGAATCGTCGTTTATCGGTGAGACTTTGACACGTTTAGGGGTGATAAATATTCTGCCTGGAACTCTGGGGCCATTCCCGAAGATCAATCCTGAATTTGTGGTGCGTGCAAATCCAGATGTGATTATGGTTGGCGCCAGAGGTTTCGAGGGCATGACGGATCGCCCCGGCTGGAGCAACATTCGCGCGATTCGGGAGGACGGTGTTTGCGTGTTCGCGCTGGATCAATCGGATGTGCTGGTGCGGCCCGGTCCGCGCATGGCCGAGGCGGCAATCATCATGGCAAAGTGTCTGGTTGACAAGGCGCACGGAGCGAAGAAGTCCTGATGGAAATGGCAGCTGCTTCGAGACGGGCGTCCGCACTGGCGCTGTCGTTGCTTCTGTCAAGCATGGTTCTGGTTCTGCTTGGCGTATGCATCGGCAGTACAGGTTTTGGGAATCTGTTGAACGACTTGTTCAGTGCGGCTCCCGGCTCCCCAGAGCGCGCCATGGCGGAGCAAATTGTCTGGAACATCCGCCTTCCGCGCACGATGGGCGCATGGGCCGCCGGTGCGCTGTTGGGGCTGGCGGGGGCTTTAGCGCAAGGCCTGTTTCGCAATCCACTGGCCGATCCGTATTTACTCGGCAGCGCAACGGGTGCGGCGCTCGCCGTAGCTTTGGCGTTGGCCCTGATGGGTGGCGCTGCAGGCATGGTCGGTGGCAGTGCAGTAAAGGCGGTTGTGATTTCCGTGGTATCAACCCACTGGCTGGTGCGCTTCGGTTTGACCGGCGCTGCTTTTTTTGGAGCGATTCTGGGTGTGCTGCTGACGCTCGCTTTGGCGCGTGGCGTGCAGCATACGTTGCGCCTCCTGCTGGCGGGCGTGGTGGTTGGCGTGGTGCTTGGCGCGGCAACCTCATTGGTGCTGGTTTTCTCACCTGATTCGCTGCAGGCGATGCAGGCGTTTCTATTGGGCTCAACCAGCTTCGTGGGCTGGGCAGCGTGCTTGCTGATGCTTGCCATATTGCCGATGTGTGCCGTTGCCGCGTGGTCGCTTAGCCGCACGCTCGACGGTTTGAGTTTAGGCGAGGCGACGGCGGCGAGTCTGGGCTTGCCGTTGGTGCCGTTGCGTGCGGCGTTGATCGCAATCCTTGCGCTGGCAACGGGCACGGCTGTTGCGCAAACCGGGTTGATCGCCTTTGTCGGCCTGGCGGCACCGCACCTGGTGCGCTCGGTAGTGCGCGTGACGCATGGACAGCTGATGTTGCTTGCCAGCTTGACCGGCGGTGTTTTACTGTCGAGTGCAGACTTGTTGGCACGCTGGCTAATCGCGCCGCAGGAGTTGCCGGTGGGCGTATTGACTGCGGTGCTGGGCGGCAGCTATTTGCTGTGGCTGATGCATCGCAGCGGCAACACGTTGTCAGGTCGCGTGATCTGATGCAGCCAGTCGCCGTGTCCGCCAACTCGGTCAATGCCAGCATGGGGCAAACACCGATTTTGCTTGGAGTGAACGCAAGTTTTCGCAAAGGTCGCTGGACGAGTATTGTCGGGCCGAATGGTGCGGGTAAATCAACGTTGCTGAAAGTTCTGGCAGGACTCCTGCCATGCACAGGTAGCGTGAGTTTGTTGGGCAAGCCGCTGCATGACTACTCACGCCGCGAACGTGCACAAACACTCACCTGGTTAGGGCAAAACGAAGCCGCTGCCGAAGACCTGGGTGCCTACGATATAGCAATGCTGGGGCGCATTCCGCATCAGGGCTGGCTGGCACCGCCCAGTGCTCTCGATCACGCCGCCGTGGAGCGTGCGCTGCGCGCCACGCACGCATGGGAATACCGAACCCGCCCCCTCGGCGCGCTCTCCGGTGGCGAGCGCCAGCGCGTGTTGCTGGCGCGTGCGCTGGCCTCGGAAGCACAAGTGCTGTTGATGGATGAGCCGCTCGTCAACCTTGACCCACCCCATCAGGCTGACTGGCTTGCCAGCGTGCGTGCGCTGGTACTTAAAGGTACGACAGTGGTGAGTGTGCTGCACGAAATATCGATGGCGCTTAATGCGGACGACATGGTCATCATGGCGGGCGGTCGCGTGACCTATGAAGGGCGATGTATCGATACGGCGACGCACCGCGCGCTCGAGACTGTTTTTGATCATCGCGTTGCAGTTTTGTCCGTCGCTGATCAATGGATTGCCATACCCAAGTAAGACGTTTCAGGAGTCGCTCCGGATGATGTGATCGAACGCGGAAAGCGCGGCCTTCGACCCTTCACCCGCCGCGATGACGATTTGCTTGAACGGCGTGGTGGTGGCGTCGCCCGCAGCGAATACGCCGGGGACGTTGGTGCGGCCATGAGCGTCAACGACGATTTCGCCATGTTTCGACAGCTCGATGACCCCTTTGAGCCAGTCAGTGTTCGGCAGCAAACCGATTTGCACGAACACACCTTCGAGATCGACTTCTTTCACTTCGTCGGTGGCGCGATCTTTGTAAATGAGGCCGTTGACTCTTTGTCCGTCACCGGTGACTTCGGTGGTTTGCGCATCCAGGATAACGGTGACGTTCGGCAGGCTGCGTAACTTGCGCTGCAGCACCGCGTCGGCGCGCAATTCAGTCGCGAATTCGAGCAAAGTGACGTGGGCTACGAGGCCCGCCAAATCAATGGCCGCTTCAACGCCCGAGTTGCCGCCACCGATTACCGCAACACGCTTGCCTTTGAAAAGCGGTCCGTCGCAGTGCGGGCAGTAGGTCACGCCTTTGGTTCGGTACTCTTTTTCACCGGGCACATTCATGTCGCGCCAGCGTGCACCCGTGGCAAGGATCACGGTTTTTGATTTGAGCGTTGCGCCGCTTTTGAGTTTTATTTCGATCAACGCGCCGGGCACCAATGCCTCGGCGCGCTGCAAATTCATGACGTCTACGTCGTACGCTTTGACGTGCTGCTCCAGCGCGACGGCGAAGTGCGGGCCATCAGTTTCTTTGATCGAGATGTAGTTCTCTATTCCCATTGTGTCGAGCACTTGACCACCGAAACGTTCTGCCGCGATGCCGGTGGCTATGCCCTTGCGCGCCGCGTAAACGGCGGCTGCTGCACCTGCGGGACCGCCGCCGACGATGAGCACGTCGAACGGCGCTTTTGCGTTCAGTTTTTCGGCTTCGCGTGCGGCACTGGCCGTGTCAAGCTTTGCGACGATTTCGGCCAGCTCCATGCGCCCCTGACCGAACGGCTCGCCGTTCAGAAAGATTGACGGAACGTTCATGACTTTGCGCTTTGTGACTTCTTCCTGAAACAGTGCGCCATCGATGGCGACGTGGCTGATGTTGGGGTTCAGCACCGCCATCAGGTTGAGCGCCTGAACCACGTCCGGGCAATTCTGGCAGGTGAGCGAGTAGTACGTTTCAAAGTGAAACGAGCCTTGCAAATTTTTCACTTGATCGATGACATCAGCAGCAGCCTTTGATGGGTGACCACCGACGTGCAGTAACGCCAAAACTAGCGATGTGAATTCGTGGCCGAGCGGCAGACCCGCGAAGCGAACTCCCACGTCTGTGCCGGGTCGTGTGATGGCGAACGAGGGTTTTCTTTCTGTGTCGTCGCGTTGTTCGGTCACGGTGATGCGATCTGACAGCGGTTTGATATCTGCCAGTAATTCGATGAGATCGAGAGAGCCTTTGCTTTCATCCACCGAGGCGATGATTTCAATCGGCTGCGTGAGCTTTTCGAGGTAGGCCTTGAGTTGTGTTTTTAGGTTGATGTCTAGCATGGCGTGACTCACGAATTCAAAATGTTCGGACGATAGAAGCCCGCGTTCGACTTTGGGCTGAACGAGAAATGAAGGGATGTTTCGACGAACGCGCAATCGACGTTCAACGATGCGTCCTTGCGGTAGCGGCCCGCCGCGACGTTGCTGGGCTTAGCTCCGGTCGCGGCAAGCCGCTCCTACAAGCGTCCGACTCAGTGACAGCGCCCGCAAAGTGGGCGCAAAGTCACAAGTTAGCCTAGATCTTTCCGACCAGGTCGAGCGATGGCGTCAACGTGGCTGCGCCTTCGGTCCATTTGGCCGGGCAGACTTGACCCGGATGCTCTGCAACGTACTTTGCCGCGCGAACTTTGCGCAGCAGTTCCGACGCGTCGCGACCGATGCCGTTGTCGTGGATTTCGCAGAGTTTGATCTGACCCTCTGGATTGATGACGAAGGTGCCGCGTAGCGCCATGCCTTCTTCTTCGATCAGCACGTCAAAGTTGCGTGCAAGCGTTGCGGTTGGGTCGCCGATCAGGGCGTATTGCACTTTCTTGATTGCTTCTGAAGTGTCATGCCATGCTTTGTGCGCAAAATGGCTGTCGGTCGACACGCCGTACACCTCAACGCCCAGCGCTTGAAAGTGCGCGTAGTTATCGGCCAGGTCTTCCAGTTCTGTCGGGCAGACGAAGGTGAAATCGGCCGGGTAGAACACGACGACCGACCATTTGCCCTTCATTGTGGCATCTGATACGTCGATGAATTTGCCGTTTTGGTAGGCCGTGGCCTTAAATGGTTTGATGGTGGTGTTGATGAGTGACATGGAGATTTCCTTTGTTTTGTCGTTTGCTTATCGGGCAGTGGAGGAGTCGATGCATGAATTGTTGCGGTGCAGCGTTCATTAGTCCAACGACTTAAATTTGTTATTTGAAGTGGAGAAAACACTTAGAAGGCTTCTGTTGTGGCAGCAGAGTCAGGCGCGTGTGGAAACTATTCGTGCCGTTATGGGGCGTTATTCCCGTAAATGGCGTGACTGCCGTCGGTGGTCGGTATCGGCTGCTTCGGTGATCCAGGATTGTTTGCGTTGCGTGAGTGTTGCTCATCGCGGGCGACGGGACTTACCGAGGCTGCATTTCTCGAAGCCGCAGCCACAGGTCGATTCGCGGTGGTGACCGGAGGGGAAGCCTGGGGGCCAATCCTGAAACGCTTCACGCGGATGATGGACCTGGGCGACGCGCTGCCCGGCGTGCACACCGTTGCGCCTACAGGCGCGCAGCTCGCCGAAGAGCCCGCGATGGCGCTTGAATTGTTAACGCAGGCCTGCCTTGACGCAGCGGAGCGCTGGCCGTGCGACGCCATCATTCTCGGCGGCGCGACACTCGCCGGATTGGCCGCGACCCTTCAACCTGAGATCAAAGTGCCCGTGATCGATAGCTGAATGGCGGGAGCGCGGTACGTAATGAATGCGCCGTTCGGATTGGGTTTGGGGTCGGGCCAATACCGTTCGTTCAAGAAGTACACCTTGTAGGAGCGGCTTGCCGCGACCCAAAGTGGCGTTGCTTAACCGGCTGCGACGCCGAGGTTGGTCGCGGCAAGCCGCCCCTACAAGAGTGAAGATTCCGTGCCTAGACGATCGGTATCGGGCCAACTCGTGCACGCGAACTGCTGTGGGACCATTGGAGCGACTACTTTTCCAGCGATCAACTTTTACCTGAAACGACTATTGCACAGGGGCTAAAGCCATAAAAGCTAAAAAGTTGACTTAAGCCGATTCATCGCGCCAGCCCCAGTGAGATATGGCTTCAACGAAAAAGCTGATGGTTTCCTGGGTGCGTTGGCGGGCGGCGCAAAATCACTGCCGGCGCAGCTGAAAATGCGAGGGTAGATTTACGACTGACACGCTTGTAGTAGCGGTGCCACCGGCAAACCGGGCCCCGTTATATCGCTTCGAAAATTCAGCGAACGTCGCCGCATGCATCGGCCAGCGAATGGCTGCTCGTGCCAACGCGGCCGTCACCGTTTCATGCGGGGCAATCGCGAACCCCGCTTTGACTAACCGTTTGCGAAGGCTGCGCCAGGTTCTGAGCATGGGATCGATCTTGCGCTCGTTTCGTTTGAGCCACAACCACCATGCAAGTCCCATCAGCGCGCCGCTGGCGGTGATCGCAATCAACATCCAGCCGAGCGCGGCGAGGGGGTTGATTCCGCCCAAACCCAGGTCTTTCAGCAATTCCTTTTGCCGGTCACGATCAAATCCGATCACCCATTTGGTGTAAGAAAAACTCGCGTCTTCCCACAGGTTGGAAAGGCCGGTGAACGATATCCAGTTGCGCGTGCTGACCAGCATGCGCTCGGTCTCCGGCAACGATTCCTGTATCCCGCGTTCGATGCGGTCAGGTGCCACCGCACCTGTGGGATCAACGCGCCTCCAGCTGCCGTCAATCCACACCTCGACCCACGCATGTGCGTCACTCTGTCGCACGATCATGTGCCCCGCTGGCTGATATTCGCCGCCCTGATAGCCGGTAACGACGCGCGCCGGAATGCCGCTCGCACGCAGCAAAAACACGGTTGCTCCCGCGTAATGTTCGCAAAATCCTTTGCGGCCATCAAATAGAAATTCGTCGATGGATGTGTTGCCGCGCTGCCCGCCGTAGAGCGGCGGATTGAGCGTGTAGAAAAACCTTTCCTGATTGAAATAGCCGAGTAATGCTCTGACGCGTTCGGCCGGATTCGGGTAGCGCGTAACGAGTTCGGTCGCGAAGGCACGAGCGCGCGGGTTCCACGAGCTTGGGCCGGTGCGCAGCTCCGGGCTCTGCGCGTCGGGTTCGTTTGCGACATACGATCCTCGGGCGAAGGATTGCGCGCGGTACTGCGTTGCGCCGTTGGCGGCGCGGCGCACACCAATTTGTTGGGCGTCGGAGAGAAACACGGCGCGCTCCACCGCCGGGCCTGACGGATACGCGACTGGCAATTCAAGGATGGGCAGCCAGCGCGATTCCTGTCGATCCACCGTCACCGTGTAATTGATCGCCTCGCGAGCATGCTCTTCCGGCGTGAAGGTCAGGAAGTCGCCACCCATCCGTGAAGGCGTCTGGGATAAGCCAACACTCCAGGTCAATCCATCAAATTCACGCAGCACCGGCCCGCGCCAGTAGAGCGCTTGTTGCGGCGGCTTGCGGTCTTCAAACTCCACACGGAAGGCTGTTTCTTTCGAAAGAATCAGCTTCGAGATATTTCCGGGGCGCATTTCATCGGACAACCCACTTCTGCCAGTGGCGGGGTCATTCATGCCCCATAGCGGCGCGGTGGCACGCGGGAACAGCACAAAAAGCATAGCCGCCAGCGGGATGCCGAGAAGCGTATGTGCAGTCGCGCCTTTGATATGTTGCCAAAGTGTTGGCGCAGCCGGTGCCGACGCGGGGGCATCAAACATGCGAAGCGCTGCGACGTAAACGATGATGATGGGGGCGACCGAAAGCGCAGCAACAAGCCCCAGATTCTCAAAAAAACTGGCAACGAAAAGCACCATCGCCATGCCCCAAACCACCATGAAGTCGCGTGTGGTCTTTGTTTCGACTAATTTGAGCGGGCCGAGAATGAACAGCAGCGCAATGCCTGAATCGCGTGCGAACAACTTGCCGTATTCGACGAAAACAAGACCGCCTGTTGCCAACGTCAACAGGATAAGCCCCATGCGCCAGAACCATTGGCGCGGTGCCTCGCGAACCAGCACACAGAGCAACAGTGCCGCTAGGCCGGCGACGATGATGAGTGGTTTCATCGCCAGCACGTTGGCTCCCTGGGCGAGCGCGACGGCAAACGCCATAAAGCGACGAGCGCGCAGATCTGGATCGGCGAGCACAACGCGTTTTGATGCCACTCCCGTATCGCGACCTTTGCCCAATCGCCACGGGAGTGCCCGCCCAGTCGCAGCGGCAGTGCTCATCGCAATCCGCGCACGTCTTCGGGCCGCAATGGATACACCGCGAGCACAATCGAGGCGTCGGCAAACTGCTGCGAGCCGTCGGCGAGCGGCAGTTGCGCATTGGGCATGGACAATGAGTACGCGCAGTTCTCGTTATGCGCCCGGAGCAACCACGCTGCCATGCGTGAGAGGCGCGCTTCAGTTTCTGTGAGTTGCACCATTTGCCATGACAAATCGATTTCGTGACGCGTTCCAGTATCGCCGGTTCGCGTGTACCACTGACCGGACTTCGCAACCTGCTTCCACGCGACTCGACGCAGCGAATCGCCGTGAACAAATTCGCGCAGACTGTCGGGATCATGCGCCACTTGGGTTCGCCCGGTGTTTGCACCGTCGGCGCCAGAAGCCTTTGGCAATGCGGGTGGCGGCGTCTCAGGGAGCGGTTCGACCAGCGCCACCCATTCGAAATGGACGTAGCTCCATGCCCGAATGAGGCCATAAGGTGCCCGGCTTTCGACGGTGATGCGTGCGAGCGGGAGCAGGCCCCGCTTGCCCGCGACAAAGCTCAAAGGTGCAGCTTGCCGCTCGTCGGCGTTGAGTCGGTTCGGTCCACTGTGTGCCCACTGTTTTGCGCTGTTTTGCGACGCCAGCGTGATGCCTTCACGAGCGCGCTCTGGCGATGCGAGCGTGATCGGGAAGGCAACCTCGTCGCCCACACGACAATGTGGCGAACGACCTGAGGCAACGACGAGTCCACGCAAATTTCGGTAGCTGGTCAGCAGCGCCGCCTGCATCAATCCGGCAAGTAGAAACGCGACGACATAGGCGAGAGACAACTGATAGTTGACGCCGACCAGAAGCAGAATCACTGCGGTGATGATCAAAAAGAATCCGCGTCCGGTCGGCAGCAGGTAAATGCGTCGTTGTTCAAGCTCAACCTCGGTCGCCGTCGTCGCCGTACGGCCAAAACTCGAGTTCCAGCGCGCAAGGCGATTGGCCCACCAATCCGATGCGGGACGGGTGTTCTTGCCTGGAGGCGCGGTCGATGCGGCTTCAGCCGTCACGGCGCGGGCACGCCGATCAGCACGGCTTGCGCGAGTTGCACGCCTTTGGTCAGACTGTCGTGGCTCGCGCCAACACGATGGCTGACCACGGCGCTCCACACGGCCTGCACATCATCCGGCAAGACATGGTCGCGACCGGATTGCAATGCCTCGGCACGGCTGGCGCGCAACAACGCCAGACCCGCGCGCGGCGAGAGCGGACGGGTGGCGCCGGTGCGACTTGCAGCAAGCAATTGCTGCACATAAATGAGTACCGGTTCGGACACGCGGATCTGCTCAATGAGCTTTTGAAGTTTCTGCAACGCATCGCCGGTCAACACCGGTGTCAGCGCCAAAGCGCTCACGCGGCGATCACCGCCGCGCAGCAATTCGATTTCCGCTTCGGCGCTGGGGAAGCCGAGCGAGAGCCGCATCATGAAACGATCCATCTGCGATTCCGGCAATGGCGACACGCCAACCTGGTCCAGCGGATTTTGTGTGGCGATCACGAAGAAAGGGGCGGGCAGGTTTCGACTCACGCCGTCGACGCTGACCTGTCGTTCCTCCATCGCTTCCAGCAGCGCGCTTTGTGTTTTTGACGGCGCGCGATTTAACTCATCCGCCAGCAAAAGCTGCGCGAAAATCGGGCCCGGCGTGAATCGCATCGCCTGAGCCGCGCTGTCCCAAATCGAGAGGCCGAGCAGATCAGATGGCAGCAAGTCGTTGGTGCAGGGGACTTTGTTGTAGTCGAGCCCGAACGTTTTCGCGAGCGCGAGCGCCAGCGTCGATTTGCCAAGACCGGGTGCATCCTCAATGAGCAAATGTCCCTGCGCAAGCAGGCACGTGACGGCGAGGCGGGTGACCCCGGATTTGCCCAGTACAATCGAATCGAGTTGTTGATGGATCTCGCCAAGAAGTTTGCTGGCGGCGTTAATGTGAGGCCGGGGTTGGGACGGTAGGGACACGAGGATTTCCTGTACTGCTACGACACGGTTGGTGCCAATTATGCAAACAACATATTAGCCGATGAAGGCTGGCAAGCAACGACGGCTTGTAACCTGACTCCGAACGCAGTGCATTTATGACGTCCACGCCCCATTTACTTCACTCCGAAAGCTCCGATATCCCCGGTAGCGCCGCCATTGCGGTGCGCGACCTTAAAAAATCCTACGGAGCGGTAGACGCAGTTCGCGGCATATCGTTCACCGTCGCGCCGGGCCAAACCGTCGGGCTGCTCGGTGGCAATGGTGCGGGCAAAACCACCACCATTTCAATGCTTCTCGGCGTTCTGACGCCGTCAGCGGGCAGTATCGAAATACTCGGCCTGCCGCTTGCCACTAAACGCTACGACATCCTGCCGCGAATCAATTTCACGTCACCCTACGTCGATCTGCCAAAACGACTGTCGGTGACCGAAAATTTGCGCGTGTTCGCAGGCTTGTATGGCGTGAACGATTGGCGCAAGCGCATTGCCGAATTGCTTGCCGAGCTGGATTTGACCGAGATTGCGGATCGGCCCTACGCCAACCTCTCAGCGGGTCAGCGCACACGGGTAAGCCTCGCAAAGTCATTGCTCAATTCGCCCGAGCTCTTGCTACTGGATGAACCTACGGCCTCGCTCGATCCGGATGTTGGCGATCGAATGCGCACACTGCTTGAAAACTATCGTAAACGGTCTGGCTGCGCAATGTTGCTGGCGTCGCACAATATGGCCGAGGTCGAGCGTTTGTGCGATGACGTGATCATGTTGAAGCGCGGTGAAATTGTCGATCAGGGCTCGCCCGCCGCACTGCTTGCGAAGTATGGACGCGGCACACTGGACGAAGTGTTCCTCGATATTTCCCGGGCAGAAACCGCATGAGTTCTGCTGTGAACCGTCAAGGCAGTTCAGCGCGCCGCATCGGTGCCATGTTGTCTCGCCACTTTTTCCTGATTCGCAAGTCGTGGCCGCGTCTTTTTTCGTTCGCCTACTACCCGGTTATGCAGCTACTGGTGTGGGGTTTCGTCACCCAATACCTCGGCCCGCAAAGTGCCAGTCAGGGCGTGCTGCAGGCGGTGCCGGGCATATTGCTGACCGGCGTTTTGTTGTGGGACGTGCTGGTGAGAGGCGAGCTGGGGCTGTTTCTCTCGTTTCTCGAAGAGATGTATGCGCGAAACCTCGGAAATTTGTTCGTTAGCCCGCTGCGGTTACATGAGTTTGTGATCGCGCAGATGCTGATGAGCATTGTGCGGGTGCTGATTGGGTCCGGCATGGCCTTGCTGGTCGCAGTGATGTTCTTCGATCTCAAGGTGGCGCATCAGGCGTTGGGGCTGTCCTTGTGTTTGGGCTGTCTGCTGATATTTGGTTGGGCCGTCGGCTTGTTGGCAAATGGCTTGGTACTTCGCTTTGGTCTGGGTGCGGAGGAGATTGGCTGGGCCGTCGTGTTTTTGATCGGTCCGCTTTCGGGGGCGTACTACCCGATCTCAGTATTGCCGGCGTGGCTGCAAACGTTGGCTTATGCACTGCCGACTGCGTGGGCGTTTGAGGCGATGCGGGCAGCCTTGATTGAGGGCCGTATCGCGTGGAATTTGCTGGGAATTTCGATGCTGCTCAACGTCGTTTACTTCGCCGGCTGCGCGTTCCTGTTCTGGCGTTTTGTTGAGTCGGGGCGCGAGCGCGGTTTGCTTTTGCAGATGGGCGAATAGCGGTGATCGGTTGGCTCAATCCCGGCGACCCGTTTCCCCCAGCGGATACGGCGCTCATTGACCCCAACGGATTGTTATGTGCGGGGTTGGAGCTCACCCCTGAACTTGTGCTCGCAGCCTACGAGCGCGGCATTTTCCCGTGGTACAGCGATGGCCAGCCGGTGCTCTGGTGGAGTCCGGATCCGCGGATGGTGTTGACGCCGCAGGACTTCAATCTGCATCGCAGCCTGCGCAAAACGCTTAAATATTCGAATTTTGAAATTCGCACCGACACCTGCTTCGACGCAGTGATGCGTGCGTGCGCCGAGCCACGGCCAGAGCAGGGCGGCACCTGGATCAGCGACGCGATTGTCAGTGCCTACAGCGCCTTGCATCGGGCCGGACTGGCACATTCCGTTGAAACATGGATCGAAGGAGAGCTGGTCGGCGGGCTGTATGGAATCGCGCTGGGTAGAGTGTTCTTTGGCGAGAGCATGTTTATGCGGCGCACCGATGCGTCGAAGATTGCATTTGCCCACCTCGTTACACAGCTCAGACGCTGGCAGTTCGAGCTCATTGACTGCCAGCAAAATACCGATCACCTTGCCTCGCTGGGCGCAGCTCCGATTTCGCGCGCAGACTTCCTACAGCGGCTTTCGCGGTTGGTACACTCAGACGCCAATGCACTGCGTTCTGGTGCATGGAAGTTTGATCGGGATTTGCTGGATGATTTGCTTGGCACCTCAGCATGAGTAAGCTTAATGACCTTGCACAGGTGCCGTGGCAGGCGCTTCAGTTTTACTCCACGGCACCGTATCCTTGCAGCTATCTCGACGGTCGCACCGCGCGCTCGCAGGTGGCCACCCCCAGCCATCTCATCAACGCAAACGTTTACGGTGAGCTACTGCGCGTCGGTTTTCGCCGCAGCGGCACTTTCATCTATCGACCGCATTGCGACGGCTGCAACGCCTGCACGCCGCTGCGTGTTCCTCTTGCCACGTTTGTCCCCACGCGCAGCCAGAAGCGAGCGTGGGAGCGGCATCGCCAGCAATTCACCGTCAGTTTCGTGCCGCTCGAATATCGCGCTGAGCACTACGAGCTCTATCTGAAATACCAACGTCTTCGCCATCACGGCGGCGGCATGGACAGCGACAGCCGCGAGCAGTATCAACATTTCCTCCTGCAAAGCCATGTCGAAACCTTGCTCGTCGAGTTCCGCGACGAAAAGCGACAGCTCGCAATGGTGAGCCTCATCGACGTGCTGGGTGATGGCCTCTCGGCGGTTTACACCTTCTACGATCCCTCCATCAAAGGGAGTCTAGGGACCTTCGGCGTCATTTGGCAGATCGAGCAAGCGAAGTCTCTGGGACTTGAATACGTCTATCTCGGCTACTGGATTGGCGACAGCGACAAGATGGCCTATAAGGCCAACTTTGAACCGAATGAAGTTTTGCTCGATGGGATTTGGCAGGGCCGCGCGGATTTAGCGGCGCAAATGCCACGCCTTGGCGCTTCGTTATGAGACACCCAAAACGGAAAAAGGACCGACGATTTCTCGTAAGTCCTTGATTTCATTGGTGGGCGGTACTGGGATCGAACCAGTGACCCCTGCCGTGTGAAGGCAGTGCTCTACCGCTGAGCTAACCGCCCAATGAGCCGTAATTCTAGCAAGGCGCTGTGGTAAATAGCGTCGGGATTTTGTAGCCGCCCCTGTGTCGACACGCTTGGTCGCTACGCCCATAGCTTTGTCTTGAAACGTCCATTTCATCGGGGCTAAACGGCCATTTAAGCGCTTATCGACAAGATTACAAAACGCTGACTAGCCCCTATGCAGTTGTCGTTTCATGAAAAAGCTGTTAACGCTTTCGCATGACGACGATGTAGTTCACGTTGGTGTCTTCGCACCATTTGGCGACATGCGTAAATGGGCTATAGGACATGCCGTGCATTTTGACCAACTCAAGCCCAGCGGCTCTGGCGAAGCCGATTAGCTCGGAGGGCTTCAGGAATTTGGCGTATTCGTGGGTGCCTTTGGGCAGCAGACCGAGTACGTATTCCGCGCCAAGAACGGTCAGCGCGTAGGCTTTCGGCGTGCGGGAGATGGTGCTGAAGAAGAGGTGTGCGCCGGGTTTGGCCAGTTTGGCGCAGGCGGCTACGACTGAGGCGGGATCGGGGACGTGCTCGAGCATTTCCAGGCAAGTGACGATGTCGAATTGGCTAGCGGCCTCTTCGGCCATCGCTTCCGCCGTAATTTCACGGTAATTGACGACGACGTTCGATTCCAGTGCATGCAGTTTGGCGACCGCCAACGCTTTGGTCGCCATGTCAATGCCTGTGACTTGCGCGCCCATGCGGGCTAGGCCCTCGGAGACGAGGCCGCCGCCGCAGCCGATATCGATCGCCTTTTTTCCTTTCACTCCCGCCGCGTGTTCGTCCACCAGCGAGAGACGCAGCGGATTGATGTCGTGCAGCGGTCGGAATTTGCCGTTTTCGTCCCACCACTGGCTGGCCAGGGCGGAAAATTTGGCTAACTCTGCGGGGTCGGTGTTGCGATTTTGGTTGTCGTTGGCGTGAGCGGTGGTCATGGGTACTGCTTTTTACTGGCGAAGCGCTGCGACGCGCTCGCTGATGCTTTGAATGCGGGGTGCCAATTCTGCCATTGTGTGGGCCGCTGCGCCGGTGAGTGCCCGGTCCTTCACGCGCTGCGCGCCCGCTACCCAAACGTCGCTGACGTCGGAGCGCGATGCGGCATAAACGAAGTGCGAAATCGGGTCGAAGAGGGGTGTCATGCCAGGTGAGTTGAGCGAAACCGCGATCATGTCGGCGGCCTTTCCGATTTCTAGCGACCCAGTGACGTTGGCCAGGCCGGTTGCGCGCGCGCCGCCCAGCGTGGCCATCGTGAACGCTTGCGCCGCGCTAATGGCGGAGGCGTCATTGGCTTGCACTTTGCCGATCAGCGCGGCCAGTCGCATTTCTTCGAACATATCGAGGCGGTTATTGCTCGCGGCGCCGTCGGTGCCGAGGCTGACGTTGATGCCTGCGGCGAGCATTTGTGTGATCGGTGCGAGGCCGCTGGCGAGCTTCAAATTCGAAGAGGGGCAATGTACGACGGACGAGCCGTAGCGCGCCAAAGTCGCAATGTCGTCTTCGTTCAAATGCACGCAGTGGGCCGCGAAAAAATCCGGACCCAACGCACCCAGGCGTGCGAGTCGGGCAGTCGGCCGTTCGCCCGATTGTGCAACGGCGTCTGTTACTTCCTGCGCGGTTTCCTGGAGGTGCGTGTGAATGGGCAGGCCGAGTTCATTGGCGAACGCGAGCACGCGGGTGAATGTGGCGTCGCTGATTGTGTAAGGCGCGTGTGGCGCAAGGGCGAATGAAAGCAGTGGCTCGTCCGCAAATTCGTCGCGAACCAGAAGGCCAGTCGTAATGTACGCGTCGGCATCCGACGCGTAACGCGTCGGAACATCTATGACCGGCAGCGCTAAGACGCCGCGCATTCCTGCGGCGAGAAAAGCACGGGCCACGGCGCGTGAGTAGAAATACATGTCCACGCAAGTGGTCGTGCCGCCGAGCAGCATTTCCGCCACCGCGAGCTGGGCCCCGGTTTGCACGAAGGCTTCGTCGACCAGTTCGCCTTCCATCGGCCAGATGCGCTCTTGCAGCCAGCGGTGCAGCGGCAAGTCGTCGGCGGCTCCGCGAAGCATGCTCATCGCGGCATGGCAATGAGCGTTGATCAGGCCGGGGGCGAGCAAGTGGTTGGGCAAATCGATTCGGTAGGCAATGTTCTCGCTATTTGCCAGATCTGCGGCGCTGCCGAGGGCCGTGATGATGCCAGCGTCATTAAATATCAGCGCTGCATCTTCAATCGTGCGAACGCCGTTGGTGGTGGCGGTGATCAGCCAACGGGCAGAGACGAGCGTGTTACCGATGGGACTCATGATGACGTACCTAATTGTGCAGTTGCGAGCAGGCTGCGTGTGTGAGGAGCTCGACACGGGTACAGTTTGCAGGCGTTAGAAACAAAAAAACCCGCCGGAGCGGGGTTTTTTAACTCTACCCCACCGAAGCGGGGCCAAGCTTAAGCCGAGTAACCGTTAAGTCTTAGCGACGGATAACGATTTCGCCTTTGACTTCGACTTCAACGCGACGATGCGGTTGCAGACAAGCGATCAGAGCCTTACGGTTCTTCTGGTCACAGACGACGCCCGGAACCGGTTGCGTTTTGCCCATGCCGAGGGTTTCGATCTTGTCTTTAGCAACGCCTCTGCCAGCCAGGAACGAGGCAACAGCAGCTGCGCGACGCTCGGAGAGCTTCTGGTTGTATTGCTGTGAACCGAGGCGGTCTGTGTGACCGGTAACCAGAACGAGCTCAAGCTTTTGCACTTCTTTGATGCGCGAAACAATTTCGCGATCCAGAACGGCCTGGCCGTCAGCTTTCAGGATGGCCTTGTCGAAGTCGAACAGCGCTTTGGAAGCGAGTGTGATCTTCTGGACCGACGGTGCTGGTGGCGCAACAGGCGCTGCTGGAGCGGCTGACGGTGCTACAGGTGTGACTGGCGCAGTGGCGGCTGGTGGAGACACTGGAGCGGACGGAGCGGCAGGAACAGCAGCAACGGCCTTCTTCACGAGGTCTGGATCACATTCAGCGATCGCCATCGCTGGAGTCCAGTAGGACGTACGCCAGCACAGATTGCACGAGGCGTTGTTGGTGCCATAACGGCCACTGCGAACGACGTTGTTGTTTGCAGCACCTGTGGCGGAAAGTAGATAGGCGCTGTTTGCCGGTGTGGCTTGCGCGAATACTACGCTCGCGGAAAGCGCAACCACTGCGGTCGAGACAGCGCTAGCGATTAAGCGAAGTTTCATTGATTTTGTACCCCTTGAAGGCTTGAGACGATGTCACGGGCTACTTTGCAGTAAACGCACTCAAACTTACCCAAGCGTGCGACACAAAGCTCCCTCCTAACGCAATATAACACTGGGTATTTGAGGCTTGCAACGCGCAAATGTCATTGGGACGGGGCACACAGGTGATTCGGGTCATCATCTGTGGCAGATACGCAACTTGACCGGTTAGCCAGCCGTTCAGAGAACGGGCCAGACAGACTAAAATCACGGGTTGCCCACGACACTTTTGCTGCTTTTGTTGTTCAGCACTGGTTAATCGCTCGTCTGCTCGCTGCTTGTAATAAGACTAAAAAAGGTTCACACCCGACGCATGGATCAATTCGCCAAAGAAACGCTACCTATTAGTCTCGAACAGGAGATGCGCACGTCATACCTCGATTACGCCATGAGCGTGATCGTGGGTCGTGCGCTGCCGGACGTTCGTGACGGCCTCAAACCGGTGCATCGTCGTGTGCTGTTTGGCATGCATGAGGCCAATAACGTGCACAACCGCCCGTATGTGAAGTGCGCACGCGTGGTCGGCGAGGTGATGGGTAAGTTCCACCCGCACGGCGATGCGTCAATTTACGACACGCTGGTTCGCCTGGCGCAGCCATTTTCGATGCGCTACGAACTGGTCGACGGACAGGGCAACTTCGGCTCGGTTGATGGCGACAACGCCGCGGCGATGCGCTACACCGAGTGCCGCTTGCAAAAGCTCGCAGCAGAGATGCTGGGCGATCTGGACAAGGAAACGGTCGATTTTCAGCCAAACTACGACGGCAAAGAGCAGGAGCCGACGGTTCTGCCGGCTAAATTTCCGAATCTTCTGGTCAATGGATCGTCCGGGATTGCGGTTGGCATGGCGACCAACATCCCGCCGCACAACCTGGCTGAGGTAATCACCGGCGTTCAGGCGATGCTGGTTAACCCGGAAATCACGATTGACGAGCTGATTGAGCATGTTCCGGCACCGGATTTCCCCACGGGCGGCTTCATTTACGGCATTGAGGGCGTGGTTAACGGCTATCGCACGGGCCGTGGCCGCGTGGTCATGCGCGCGCGGACGCACTTCGAGCCAATTGGCAAGACGGATCGTCAGGCGATCATCGTTGATGAAATTCCTTATCAGGTCAACAAGTCCACCTTGCTGCAAAAAATCGGCGAACTGGTACGCGACAAGCGCCTTGAAGGCATCTCGGACCTGCGCGATGAGTCCGACAAGTCGGGCATGCGCGTCGTTATCGAGCTGAAGCGCGGCGAAATCCCGGACATCGTTCTCAACAATCTGTACAAAAACACGCAGCTGCAGGACAGCTTCGGCATGAACATGATTGCGCTGGTGGACATGCGTCCGCGTTTGCTCAATCTGAAAGACTTCCTTGAGCAGTTCATCCTGCATCGCCGTGAAGTTGTCACGCGGCGCACGCAGTTTCAGTTGCGTCAGGCGCGGGCGCGGGCTCACATTCTGGAAGGCTTGGCCGTTGCGCTGGCCAACGTCGATCCGATCATTGAACTCATTAAGGCGTCGGCCACGCCGGACGAAGCGCAATCTGCGTTGACCGCCAAGCTGTGGACATCCGATCTCGTCAAAGAGATGGTCTCGCGCGCGAACGTGGACTTTTTGCGTCCTGATGGTGTGACGCCGGACTTCTGCTGGCAGGTCAAAGAGCAAGCGTATCGCCTGACCGACGTTCAGGCCAAGGCGATCCTTGAGATGCGCCTGCAGCGCTTGACGGCGCTTGAATCCGACAAAGTCATCAGCGAATACAAAGAAGTGATTTCTGCGGTGCAGGACTTGCTCGACATTCTCTCGAAGCCTGAACGCGTGACCGAAATCATTCAAACTGAGCTCGCCGAGATCAAGGAAAAATTCGGCGACAAACGCCGCAGCGAGATCGTGTTCAACGCCGAAGAGACTTCTATGGAAGATCTCATCAAGCCGCAGGATATGGTGGTGACGCTGACTCACGGTGGCTACTTCAAGGCGCAACCGGTCGAGGAATATCGCGCGCAGAAACGCGGCGGACGTGGCAAACAGGCGACAGCCACTAAAGAAGAAGATTTTGTCGAGAAGCTCTTCATCGCGAACACCCACGACACCATCATGTGTTTCAGCAGTCGCGGTCGCGTGTACTGGCTGAAGGTTTATGAAGTGCCGGAAGGCAGTCGCAATGCGCGCGGCAAGCCGATTGTGAATTTGTTCCCGCTGCAAGAGCGCGAAAAAATCACCGCGATTGTGTCGACCAAGGACTTCGATCCCAATAAATTCATCTTCATGGCCACCAGCATGGGCACCGTGAAGAAAACTTCGCTCGAGAACTTCAGCCGTCCGAAGAAAAACGGCATCATCGCGGTTGATCTCGACGATGGCGATTACCTCGTGGGCGCGGCGCTGACCGATGGCGCGCATGACGTGATGTTGTTCGCCGACAGTGGCAAAGCGGTGCGTTTCGACGAAAACGACGTGCGCAGCATGGGCCGCAACGCGCGCGGTGTGCGCGGCATGATGCTTGATAAAACCCAACGCATCATCGCGATGCTGGTCGCCGAAAACGAAGAGCAGCAGGTGCTTTGCGCCACTGAAAACGGCTTCGGCAAACGAACGCCAATCATCGAATACACACGTCACGGTCGTGGCACCAAAGGCATGATCGCCATCCAGCAAAGCACGAGGAACGGCAAGGTCGTTGCGGCCACACTGGTGCGCAAAGATGACGAGATCATGTTGATCACCACGGGCGGCGTGCTGATCCGCACCACGGTGAAATCGATCCGTGAATCGGGCCGCTCAACGCAGGGCGTGACGCTGATCAATCTGGGTGAAGGCGAGAAGCTTTCGGGCATCGAGCGCATTGACGAGCCGGATTTGCCGGAAGGTCCTGGCGATCAGACGGAATTGATCTAGTCCAGCGGCAAAGTGGGTTTTCAGCTTTTGGCATAAATTCCCACTGCATGGGGGCTGACACTTATTTTTGGCTAATGTCGATTTCAGGTGATTTAACGTTCTAGCCCCTGTGCAGGCTGGCTTTCATGGATAAGCTGATTGGCGATTGAAAGTCTAAAGGGCACTTAACTATGGCAATTAACTGGTACCCCGGCCACATGGTCGTCGCACAGCGCAAGGCGGAAGAGGCGCTCAGCAGCGTTGACGTCGTCGTCGAAGTACTCGACGCGCGCTGTCCAGCCGCGACCTGCAACCCGGTCATCGACGCCATGCGCATCGCGCGGCAACGTCCGGCGTTGAAGGTCATCAACAAAATTGACCTGGCAGACCCTGCCGTTACGCAGCAATGGCTCGACTATTTCAACGCCCAAGAAGGCGTCACCGCCATCGGTTTGTCCTGTAAGAAAGCGGGCGAATCGGGCAGAGTTTTGCCCGCAGCGAAACTGCTCGCACCGCACCGTGGTGTTCCGCAGAGCGATGGGCTGACACCGCGTTTCCGCGTCATGATGATGGGCGTGCCAAACGTCGGTAAATCGACGCTGATCAATGCACTTTTGAACCGTCGCATTGCGGGTGTTGGTGACGAACCCGCCGTGACTAAACTGATTAAACGCTATGAACTTGCCGACGGAACCTGGCTGCACGATACGCCGGGTTTGATGTGGCCCAAAATTGCCCTGGAGACCGACGGTTTGCTGCTCGCCGCGAGCCATCTGGTCGGCGTCAATGCGTACATCGACGAAGAGGTCGCGAACTATCTTGGCGAGGTTCTACTTGAGCGCTATCCCGAGGCGCTAACCGCGCGCTATGGCCTAAATGCCGACGAAACGGACGGCCCCGGCGTGATCGAAGCGATTGCCACACGACGCGGTTTTCGGATTAAAGGTGGCAGCCCGGACTACGAAAAAGCGGCGGTGACGTTGCTCAATGACTACCGAAGCGGCTTGCTCGGGCGCATCACGCTTGAAACCCCGGCCACACGTGCCGCACAACTCGCAGCGCTGGAAGAGCGCAACAAAGCGCTCGCCGAAAAGGCAGTGCTCGATTCGAAACTTAAGGCTGAATCAGCTGATCAAGCAGCGCGTGAAGCTGCGTTACATGGAAAGGGGTCGGCAGCGTAGCCTCAATGCGCTGGGCCAGCCGATCCATCAGCACCTCGGGATAGGGCAAAACTACCCAGGCTTTCTCCGTGATGTAGCAAACGCCGGGGCGCACGTCGGACTGATACGACAGCCAGCCTTTGCCTTCGAGCCGATACACCGAGTTATTCGTTTGTGGCGCGGAGCGGCCAATCGCCTGCGCCAGAGCAGCAATCGTGATGCCGTCACTCGCCGCAATCTTGGTCAGAATGCGCCATTCCAGATAGGTCAAACCATAGGTGCCGAGAGAGCTTGCAATGGCTGTGTTGCACGACACCGAGGTTCGCAGCAACAGGCTCGCCGCGTCTTTCACGCTGGCCTGGGTCTCCGCGGGGGCTGGCTTGGCCGTGCGGCCGTCCCGGCGCAGTGGCATGCGAACGACGGTTGAAACGTTTTCCATAGACGGACCCAATCAGGCGAGGATTTACGAGTTCATCTCAAGAATTATGAACACTTTTTCCGTTGAAGGGAAATGAAACTGTTTCAAGCTTCGCCGGGAGCTCCAAGCCTAATGGCCGTGTGGCCCAGGCCCGTCCAGCACGTACTTCGTGCCGCAATAGGGACAAGCCGCCTCGCCTGTAGTCACCACATCCAGATACACCTTCGGATGCGTTGACCACAAAGCCATCTTGGGGTTCGGGCAAAACACTACACCCGGCCCCTGAAGATCTGCTGCTGTGACGTGGACTGCTGTTTCGTCTTTGACGGCACTCATCTCTTGCTCCTGATTTGGCTTAGACCGTGGTCAGCCAATGCGCATACTTCGGATTGCGGCCGTTGACGATGTCGAAGAACGCCGTCTGAATTTTCCCGGTGATTGGGCCGCGTGAACCGGCGCCAATCTGGATGCGGTCGTACTCGCGGATGGGTGTGACTTCGGCGGCGGTGCCGGTGAAGAAGAGCTCATCCGCGATGTAGAGCTCGTCGCGGGTCAAGCGCTTCTCCTTGATCGTCAAGCCGAGATCGGCCGCGATGTGGAACACCGTGTTGCGGGTGATTCCGTTCAGAGCGCCCGCGGACAAATCCGGAGTGTAAATCGTGCCGTCCTTCACCACAAAAATGTTCTCGCCTGCGCCTTCGGAAATGAAGCCCGACGCGTCGAGCAGCACGGCCTCGTCGTAGCCTTCTTCGGTCACTTCCATATTGGCAAGGATCGAGTTGGTGTAGTTCGACACCGCTTTCGCCTGCGTCATCGTGATGTTCACGTGATGGCGTGTGTAGCTTGACGTTTTCACGCGGATACCGCGCTTGAGGCCTTCTTCACCCAGATACGCGCCCCACAACCACGCTGCCACCATGAGGTGAATGGTGTTGCCCTTCGGCGAAACGCCCAGTTTCTCCGAGCCGATCCAGGTCAGCGGGCGCAGATAGCCGCTCTCCAGCTTGTTTTCACGAACAACAGCGCGCTGTGCCTCCATCACCACGTCCATCGTGAACGGAATATTCATGCGCAAAATCTTCGCACTATTGAACAAACGCTGCGTGTGTTCCTGAAGACGGAAAATCGCCGTGCCCTTGTCGGTTTTGTAAGCGCGGACGCCCTCGAAGGCGCCGCAACCATAGTGCAGCGTGTGTGACAGCACATGGATCTTGGCGTCGCGCCAATCCACCATCGTGCCATCCATCCAAATTTTTCCGTCGCGATCTGCCATTGACATAGGTATGCTCCAAAATTGTCGACGCCACTTCAAGGTCGCGTCGTTGATTGATAGGGATTTTAGGCGACGGATGATCGCGCTCGGGCGCAGGGCTGAATTCCCTGCTCTTTGTGGTCGAACCTGACCTTGGTTTTAGCGATTAGGTCAACAACATTGACCTATTTTGAAACGATGAAAAATAAATGTCAAGACCATTGACCCATGTCCGCTGAAAACATACCTGCGAAGCCCGTGAGAACCGCGAAGGCAAAAAATCCGGAAATCGCGCAAGCAGCCTTGAATGAAGCCTGGCGCGTCATGCATTTCGCGCTGCGCGCCGTCATCGCTGAACCCGACCGAATCCTTGCCACCCGCGGCCTCACGCGCATGCATCACCGAATTCTTTTTTTTGTGGCGCACACGCCGGGCATGAGCGTCGGCGATCTGCAAACGACGCTGGATGTCACCAAACAGGCGTTAAACGCGCCACTACGACAATTGCAGACGCAAGGCCTGATCGAACTCGCCAAAGCTGATCACGATGCGCGCGTGCGTGAAATTCGTCTCACGGCCGACGGTGTCGCGCTTGAAGCCAAGCTCACGGGCGAGCAGGAGAAACTGTTCGCAGACGCTTTCGCCAGAGCAGGCGAGAAAGCGCACGAAGGCTGGCGCGCAGTGATGCATGAGCTGGCGCAGCATGCAGGGATGAAATGAGTCCTGCCGACATCTCCCGCATTATCGAAATGGCGTGGGAAGACCGCACACCATTCGAGGCTATCGAGACGCAATTTGGCTTGAATGAATCCGCCGTGATTGCGTTGATGCGCAGCGAAATGAAGCGTAGCTCGTTCAGGATGTGGCGCGAGCGCATGAGTGCGCGAACCACGAAGCATGCGGCGCTGCGCGACCCCAAGGTTTCGCGGCATCGGGCGGCGCATACGCGTCAGGCTTGATTGACCTTAGCTGGATTCGCGGCGGTTGCAGCGAGAAAAGTCTACTCCGCCTGCGCTGTCCGGTAGAAAGCTACAACTCGCTCGTGCTGCAGAGTAAACGTTTGCAACATGCTTTGTCTCGCCGCTGCACCGATGGCGTGGCAGCGAGCCGGATCAGTCGCCAGCGCATCGACAATTTCAAGCGCTTGCGCCTCGGACTTTACGAGAAAACCGTTCACGCCGTGATGAATCAACTCCGCCATACCTAATCGATGTTCAAAGGCGATCACCGGCAAACCGGCGAGCATGGCTTCGGCCACGGCGATGCCGCCTGTCTCGAACAAATGGGGATGCGCGCGATAAATAAAGCAGTCGAGATTGTGCAAAAAATCGCGTGCCGACTGCGAGGCTACGGACAGGATTTCAATGCGCGGATCAGCGCTGCCACGCGACAGGGAGCGCGCGATGGTTGTCGCGCCCATCAGCCTTACGCGATGGCCGCGTCGCGTGAGTTGTCGGAAGAAGCTCGGGTCATTCGGGTGATGCTTCAGGCGCTCGTCGCGACTATATCGACCCACTACAAACCCCGCTGCCGGTCGGTCGGGTGCTACGCTGCGTGGTGCGAATTCGCTGGCATTGGACATAGAGTATTCAACGACTCCTGGCAGTCCGACTTTGTCCTGAAAGAGTTGAGACGGGTAGGTGAAGTCAATATCCAGCGTACGAGCGAGCATCGCCAGATCGGTCACTCGTTCCAGTAGTTGCCGGGGTTGATCAAGGCTAACGCTGATGACGACGCGTTCAATGTTGGTTTTCTCCATCCAGTCGCCATAGTCGAAATACTGCCCCAACAGTATCATCGTGCCGCGCTGGGGGAACACGCCGCGTTCGGGATTGAGCTGAGTGATTGCGCGGTTGCCGGTAAGCGCGCGTTGTGGCAATCCGGTCGACCAGAGTTGCACCGGAATATGTGGAAGCAAGGTGTCATAAAGGTTTAACGCATGCCGCTCTGCCCCGCCGATGCTGGCAAATGTCGCCAGAATGTGTACAGTCGGGTCACGCGGCGGAGCGCTCTGGGACAAGCGCATGGTGGCGCGCAATTGAGCTACTTTCCGGTAGGCAGACGCGGCAAAAATGGCTGCGGTTTGCATCTCGCTGCACTGGTTGAGCGCGGCGCCCGCAGTTGCGTCCGGGTTGAGGCTGAGGGCGTGGCAAAGCCACTGAGCGGCCTGCTCAAGGTGCCCGCATTCAAGCAACATCTCGCCGGCTAAAGTGGCTAATTCGGCGTTGTCGATAGCCCCAGGTGGGATCGCCTCCAGCAAGCCTAGCGCTACGTCCGCCTCGCCTGATTCGAGCTGCTGTTTTGCCCGATGTATTGCTGCTGAACAGGGGTCGACCTTCGCCGGCGCTGCAGTTGTTGAGGGAGCGCCGCCTGCCGCATTGCCATGACAGTCTTTGTAACGCTTTCCGCTGCCGCAAGGGCAGGGCGCGAGCCGTGAAACGCGTGGCATCGTGGTTGCGGACGACCGGTCATTCGGCGCCATAATGTTGACGTACGGTTGCTGCACGGATTCCGCCTCAGGCAAACGCTGTAGCAGCTCACGCGCTCGCGCATGCCAGATAGGATCCTGCGCCGCGATCAGCGCTGCAGTCCGCGCCGCTGCCCAATCCTTCTGCGCTTCTTCAATCGTGGCCAGCGTCAGCTGAAACTCGTAAGCGGTGGGCAAAATCTCCAGCGCTCGTTGCACCCTTGTTTTCGCAATCGTGAGGTCTTCACCGTCAGCCAGAGCGAGCCGCGCAAGCCCGTGTAGTGCGTTGGGATCATCGGGATAGGTGGCGAGTACATGGGTAAACTTGATTCGCGATTCAGCGATATCGCCAGCTGCAAACGCGGCAACGGCTCGGCGACAGCCTTGCCCGGCACGGCGTAAGTGAAAAACTGTTTCACCTGCCCATTTTGCCCGCAATAGCGCCTCGAGCGGGATATGCTTTTCGGGATGCCTGTTAGCCCCGACCGTCGTGCCTGACGTGCCGGTTGTGAGGCCATAATTGGTGGCGGTAACGGGCACGAATGCGAAGTCGGAGTGCGTAGCGATTTGTGCCAGAAAATCACGATCTTCACACACCGGCAGCGACTCATCAAACCGGCATCCCAAATCAACGACGCTACGACGAATGAGCGCGCTTTGCCAGTAAAAAAGTGGTCCGACTCCCATGATGGCGCGGTTAAACGGAACGCCAAAGTGGCGCAGAATCTGTCCGTTTTCGTCAAGTACTCGGGTTACGCCGTAGAGCACTAAACGGTCTGGATGTAGGGGAACTTGCGCCAGCATCGCCGAAACAAAATTTGCGTCATAGCGATCATCGTCATCGAGGAAGCAGAGCCATTCGCCCGTCGCTGCTAACAATCCCGCGTTTGCGGCGTGCGGTCGCGGCAGTTGGCGGCCCAGATTGACCAGTCGAACCTCGTGGCCATCAGGCCAGTGCAAATCCGGAAGTGGGGGATGTTCGCCGCCCGTTGCGTCCACCACAATGACTTCAAGCGCGGGGTGATCCTGCAAGCACAGCGATTCCAGCGCTTGTTTAAGAAAGGGGCGACCCATGCTGCGAACGATGACGCTGACCCGCGTCGCTGAGACAAGTAGTGTGGACGCTGCGTATGCTCGCAATTTATGCATGCAACATATTCTACGGAGCCAACCCTCAGCAGCACATTTCGCCAGGCGTCTTTTGTGACTAAACGTGCTTCATAACGCCTCGCAATACGCCTTGGGAATTGTGGCGACCGGCCTGTCGTGATGACTATCAATCGCCGATTGCCAGCTAATCGTTGATTTGGCCGACAGAAACTTGATCCTTATCGACTTTTGCCGCTTTTACGCTGGTAGCCCGTAGATAAACGAGCTGTCAGAACGAGCGGTACAACTTACCTGTCGTCCAGCACCGCCTCAAAAAAAGCCCGAATCGCATTGCGTTCAGTTGCTAGTTGATCAACTGGAACGACTGCTCGTTCCGCGCCTTGCAACCGCAGCGCATGTTGCCGCGAGCGAAGTGTCCGATAGGCGCCTGCGGCATTTGCGCCTACTGCGAGATCCACCAAACCGAGTTCTCCGGCTCGAATTGAAAGCGCGATGTTGCCGTGATTGGCTCGCATCGTCGGTTGTGTTGCGGCGTAACGCAAAACCAGAGCTTGAACGGCGAACTCGAGGTCAACGAGGCCGCCCTTGTCGTGCTTGATATCAAACACTTCTGCGGCTTTGCGGTTGGGATGCCCTTCGCTGACTTTCTCTCGCATATGGACAATTTCGTCTCGTAACGCGGGCCATTCGCGTGGTTTGGCGATGATTTCTTCGCGAATTTTTTCGAACGCAGCGCCGATGCCGGCGTCACCCGCTGCGTAGCGAGCCCGCGTCAACGCCTGATGTTCCCAGGTCCAGGCTTTTTCTCGCTGGTATTGCGCAAACGCGGAGGCGGTCGAGAGCAAAAGTCCGGCAATGCCGTCTGGCCGCAAGCGCACGTCAATGTCGTAAGCGCGACCCGCAGCGGTTAGCGTGATCAACCAGCTTTGCAGTCGCTGGGCGACGCGTGTGAGTTGATCGCGGTACTCCCCTGCTTCATCGGGCATGAGGAAAATGAGATCGAGGTCGCTTGCGTAGCCAAGTTCTTTGCCGCCCCAGCGACCATACGCGATAACTGCGAGCGTTGCGCTGCGAGGCAAATTGGCGGTCTTCAGCAGGTGCGCCAGCGTGACTTCAACGACTGCATCGGCAAGCGCGGACAGATGGTCTGACAGTGTTTCCAGCGGCAGCAGTCCAGCGATGTCCTTGAGTAGCAAACGAAACGTTTCCCCTTGCTGAAAATGGCGAATCGCGTCGATAGCGCGCTCGGCATCGTTGCTGGCTTCAGCGAATCGTGCGCTGAGATCGGTGCGCCACTGCGCGTAGTCAATAGGCGTACTTAGCGTGCGTCCGTCCATCAGTTCATCGAGCAACAGCGGACGCTTGGTGACGTAGCGCAAGGCCCAATCACTTGCCGCAGCGAGATCGACCACGCGATCAAGCACCTGGGGGCGCTCGATCATCAGAGCCAGATAGCTGGAGCGCGAGGCGACGGCGAGCAACAAGTCCAGCGTTCGTTTGAACGCGGCATCGGGCGTCGTGGTCTTCGCCGCGCGGTTGATCGCGGCTTGCACCAGTTGCGTCAAACGTGCGCTGCTGGCGGCGGGCAGGGCGCGTACGCGTGCGCCGTCCATCGTGCTGCGCAGGTACGTGGACGTCGCCTCAGCGTCAGTGAAGCCAAGCAGAGCGAGTGTCGTTGCTTCCGGTATCGACGCAGAAGTGTTTGCCGCAGGTGCGCGTGTGGAAATTTGTGCTGCCGTAGCGTCGCTTACGCCGAACGTCCCGGTCAGCGTGCCATCGAAAAATTGAGCGACTTCATCGCGTGTTTGCATCAGCACCAGCGTGAGCGCGTCCGCGTCGGCGTATCCGAGCATTTCGGTGAGGAGCGCATATTCGCCTGCATCGCGTGGCAGCGTCTGCGTTTGCCGATCATCGCGGTACTGCAATACGTGCTCAAGCCGTCGCAGCCAGCGGTAGAGCCGCGCCAGGTGATCTGCCTGGTCTCCGCCAATCTTGCCCGCGGCTGCCAGCGCGCGAAGCGCCGGAATCGTTGGCTTTGCGCGCAGGCTCGCATCGCGCCCACCCCGCACCAATTGCCGCAACTGGGCGCCAAATTCCAGTTCGCGGATGCCACCGCGTCCGAGCTTGATGTTGTTGCTGTCGTTCTTCTCGGCGCGCAGCTGCGCATGAAGTTCCCGCATGCCTGCGACCGCGTCAAAATCGAGATACCGACGGAACACAAACGGTGTCGTCAGCGCCGCCAATTCAGCGCCCAAACTGCCCGTCGCCACGCGGGCCTTAAGCCATGCCAGACGCTCCCACATGCGCCCCTGCGCGACGAAATATTGTTCAATGAAATCAAGCGTCGGCACCATCGGTCCGGCGTCGCCATACGGGCGCAATCGGGTGTCGACACGAAACACAAATTCGCCATGGATGTCGCGGGCCAGCGTTCGCGTGATGTCGCGCGCCAGTCGGTTCAGGTCGTCCATCGCTTCGCTGGTCGGCTCGCTGCAGACGAAGACGATGTCGATGTCGGATGAGGCGTTCAGTTCACAGGCACCGAGCTTGCCCATGGCAACGGTTGAAAACCCGAATGGCGGCTCGGTGCTGCCGAAAAGTTTTTTGCTATGCGCGGCGGTCGCCGCTTCAATTGCGATGTCGGCAAAGCACGACAAATCAGCAACGATTTCTTCAAATGGCGCATTAAGCCCAAGATCGCGCACCACGGTGCGCAGCATCAACTCACGCCTCGCACGTCGCAATTCGCCGTCAATCGTATCGACCGAACACGCTGACAGCACCGCCCCCCAATGCTCCAGGTCAAAAGGTGCATCAGCGGAAGCGCGAACACGTGTAACCAATTCCGGATCGCGCCGCGCGACGCCCTGCGCAAATCGGCTATAGGTGAACGCTTTATCTACCGCGCGGGTCTTATCCATAGTGATAGACGTCATTAAAATACATTGAGTATGCAGGAGAAGCCCGAACCATTGGACGCTTCGGCTAACCCTTCGCGGTTGCCGTCGCCTCCGCTATCGGAGTCCTGCCCTCCGCTATCGGCGTCGTGTCCCCGGCCATCAGGGTGGCAGATATGGTCAGGCCACGGCATACGGGTGATGTTCTGGTGTGTTCTGGCGGCGACGGTGCTCTTTGTCGGGGCGGTAGCGGCAGCCCGATTCTGGTTGATTCCCAATGCCGATAGTTTTCGCCCCCGCGTGGTGTCGGAACTGTCACGTCTCACGGGACAACGCGTCGCCATTGGCGGGTTTGAGGCGGGCTGGAATGGTTGGTCACCTGAGCTTAAGCTGACGCGGTTGCAGATCATGGACGCGCGCGGTAAGCCACTACTGGTATTGCCCGATGTTGAAACCACGGTTTCGTGGCGTTCGCTATTTTTGCTGGAGCCGCGATTGTCCGCGTTGACGATTCGTGCGCCGCGTCTGGTGGTGCGCCGGACAGCGCAAAACTCGCTGACAGTGGCGGGCATTGATATCGATCTGGCCAGCCAAAGCGAAGGCGATCCCGGCCTCATTGACTGGTTGCTCAAGCAGCGCATGGTGCAAATCGTGGGCGGTGAGATCGAATGGCAGGATGACTGGCGAAAGTTGTCGCCGCTTCGGCTCACTAATGTCAACATTCGATTGCTCAACAGCGGCTCGCAACACAGTATCGGCGTGACCGCCGTGCCGCCGCAGGAGCTTGGCTCACCCATCGATGTCCGCGCCATTTTCAGCGGCAATGATCTGAAAAAAATAGGTGAATGGGATGGGTTGGCGTACCTGCGCTCTGACTATGCAAATTTGGGTGCTTTCACACGCTTCTTCCCGCTGCCGTTTGAAATTTCACGAGGCGAGGGTGGGCTGCAGGCCTGGTTTGAAATCGAAAACGGTCAAGCGATCGCGGTAACGACTGATCTTGCCGTGCGGCAAGCGGTGGTTCGCTTGCCTTCCGGAGCGTTCGTTGCGCCGACTGCTGGCGAGGTACCCAAAGTTGATTCAGTTGCAGCGTTGCTGGAGCCACTGGAACTGGCCTCTTTGACCGGGCGACTGTCCTGGCGCAACAAGACGTTTTCAGGTGGTGACGCCAAAATTGCCGTAACGCAACAGCGCTGGTCAGTTCGCGACGTGTCCGCGGTGATGGCGTCGGGTGCCAAAACCACGGCGGTAACGGGTGAAGTTGTTGTTGACTTTCGGGGTGATGAATCGATCGGCGGATCGGCTCGTCTGTCCGAACTTGATCTGGGCAATGTCAAGGCGATTGCCAGGTCGTTACCGCTCACCGACGCACTGCGCTCGCAATTGTTACGCCGTCAACCGACCGGAGTGATTCGCGCCGTTAATGCCAATTGGCGTGATCAGAGTCAGAACGCAAAATCAGACGACTTCGCCCTGGGGCGCTATTTCGTGGAAGGTTCGGCCGAGTTGTCAAATCTTGCGTGGCGCGAATACGAGGGCGTGCCTGGCGTATCCGGGCTGACAGCCACAGTGAAAGGCTCAACGCGCGAGGGCGATGTGATCCTGGGGGCGGTAGCATCGCCTGGCAAAGGTGCCAAACCTGCTGGTGCTCCGGCAGCACCGACGGTGCTTGATTTTGGCAAGCACTTCACCGCGCCGCTGTCGTTTGACGCGTTGCGCGGCGCCTTCAAATGGGCTCGAAAGCCGGATACTTCGGGTCTTTTGGGGGCCTCGGGAGGCGTCGTGACGCAGATCGATGTTGCCTCGCTTGTGTTTGAAAACGCCGATCTCGCCGGAACGATCACGGGCACCTGGCGCAGCGACATGTTGGGGCCAGGCGTGGCGAATATGACCGGAACGCTTTCGCGCGGCGACGTCACAGCGACGCATCGTTATCTGCCAGCTGCCCAATCTGTTTATACGCGGACCTGGTTGCAGCAAGCGGTTCTTGGCGGCAAGGTGCAGGAAGCGCGGTTCGTGCTCAAGGGCTCGCTCTGGCATTTCCCGTTTCGCGATGATCGTGAAGGGATCTTTGAAATTTCGGGGCGCGTGAAAGGTGGCGTGCTCGACTACGCTGATCATTGGCCGCGCGCTGAAAACATTGATACCAGGCTCGTGTTTCGTGGTACCAGCATTACAGCCCAAGTCGCTGGAGCAACCATAGCGGGTGTGCCGATTGCGGCGACTGATGTCAAGCTTGACGATACGGCCAGTGACTCGCCGAAGCTTGAAATTCGGGGCAGCGCTACGGCTCCGGTAAACGACTTCTTGCAGTTTGTCGTTGCGAGCCCTGTCAACGCCTGGCTGGATGGTTTTTTACAGCCTGCAAAAGCAAGTGGTAACGGTCGCTTGAACCTGTCGTTGATGTTCCCGCTGGAAGCGATGGACAAGACGCGTGTCAACGGTGAATTTGTGTTCGCGGGCAACCATCTGGAACTCGGCGGTGACATACCACCGCTCGACAACGTCAACGGCAGCATTCGCTTTTCCGAAGCCGATTTCCGTAGCGAAAACGTGACCGCTGAGGCGCTGGGCGGGCAGCTCAAGGTTGCCATCACTACTGAGCCTGGACGCATCAAGACGCAGGCTTCTGGCACGGCGGCTTTCGAGCGCGTACGCGAGCGATTCGCTTATCCGGGGCTCAACCAGCTTACCGGGCAGGCGCAATGGCAGCTTGAGACAACACAGCTGACCAGGGAGGCCCGGGGTGTCGGTCCTGCTCCCGAAACCACGATGACTCTGAGTCTGACGACGGTGCAACCGAAGTGGCCATTGGACGGCGTGTTTCAGGTGAATGCCGCCGTGCGCGATGCTTCAGCACCGATGCAAATCAATATGCAGCGCACCACGCTTGACCAGGGACGTGACCGCTTGACGGTCGAAGTGCCGGGGCAGCTCCATGCGATCCTTGAGCGCAGTGCGGCCAATGCGGCCGATGTGCGCATCGTGGAGCGCGCAACGCTTGACATCGGAGTGCAGAAAACGGCGCTGCCAGCGCGCGGCTATGCGTTGCGCGGTGATGTGCTTAAGCTCGATGCAGACGCCGCAATTGCGTTCCTGAATCACCCGTCGGTGATGGGCAAGAAAAGCGTCGGCGGGCTACCGTCCGAGAGCACCAGTGCCGATTTCGTCAACGTCAATTTGCGCGCAACCGAGGCTATTCTCTATGCGCACAAATTCAATGATGTCACGCTGCGGGTGCAACCTGCTGGCCAGCGCTGGCGACTGGCATTGCGCAGCAAAGAAGCCACTGGCGCAATCTCGCTCGACACCGCTGCCGACACCGGCGTAGTCGACGCCGTGGCGATTCGTTTGCAGCGCTTTTCGTGGCCGGCACCCGTGCCAAATTCAACCCTCGTGAGCGCAACTGAAAAGGTATCCGCCAGCGCCGACAATCAACGCTGGCCGAAGCTCGATTTGACGGCGGACGTGTTCGTGAGCGAAGGGCGCGAACTCGGCAAACTTGAAATGCGCGCGCAGCCTGCGGCGGACGAATGGCGCATTGAGCAGGTGAAGCTCACGAACGTCGATGGCTCGATTGAGGCGAAGGGTCGGTGGCGTCCGAAGAGCGGCTCGAACGTCAGCGGCGACACCGCTGTTGACGTCGCATTGAGATGGGGCGATGCCGGGAAATTCATGGCGCGCTTTGGCTTGCCAAAAGGCGTCGATCGTGGTGCTGGCTCGCTCACCGGAGCCATCAGTTGGCCCGGCAGTCCGGCGCAGTTTTCTTACGCGAAATTGGGTGGTAAATTCACGCTGGAAACGGCACAAGGTCGCTTCACTGAGATGGAGCCAGGCATCGGCAAATTGCTCGGTGTCCTGTCGTTACAGGCAATTCCGCGTCGGTTGTCACTTAACTTTGATGATCTGTTTGGCAAAGGGCTGGCATTCGACGAAATCAGGGCCGATGTCGCGATCAATCAGGGTATCGCCAGCACCGATAGCTTCACGATCTACGGCCCGTCATCGCGCGTTCAAATTCGCGGCAGCGCAGACATGAATCATGAAACGCAAGACCTTCAGGTGCGTGTGTTTCCAAGCTTATCCACAGCCACCGCGATTGGCATCGGCCTGGCAACGGCAAACCCTGCGATCGGCGCCGCAGTGCTGCTCGGACAGAAGCTCGCCAAGGATCCCATTGAGCGCTTTATGATGCGCGAAATCGAGGTGAAGGGGACGTGGACGAACCCGGACGTTAAACAGTCTGGCGGCACTCCGGTCGGCGCTGCGGTATCGCGTACACCCTAAGCAGCGAAGGGTGGAGCGCTTTGGCGATTACCGCGCGCCTTTGAGTAGCACCAGTACGGCGCCACTACCACCACCGCTCGGGCGCGGTTCGCAATACGCAAGCACCTCGTCTTTGGTTTGCAGCCAGCGCCGAACCTTGTTGCGCAGCACGGGGATTTTTTGGTGACTTGACAAACCCTTGCCGTGAATGATGCGCAGGCAGCGCCAGTCAGCCGCTCGCGCTTTACGCATGAATTCCAGCAACGCTTCGTGCGCTTCGTCCTGATTGTGATTGTGCAGATCGATCTCGGCATTGATCGTCCATTGCCCACGACGTAATTTGCGCAACAGGTCGGGGCTCACGCCAGCACGCAGATAGCTCTGTTCGTCCTCAATGTCGGCACCGATGTCCCAGCTCATGGGGCTTGGATACAACGCCAGCTGGCTCGCGAGCAGCGCCGCATGCTCGTCGGCCTCGCGTTGCACGGGGTTGGGTTGCGGCGGCGAGCGACGGACATCAGCCGTCGGCGCTTGCGCCAGAGGTACGGCATCTTTGACGACGGTTCGGAACAACTCGCGATCCTTGTCGCTCGGCTCTTTGTAATCGCTCCAGGGGCGAAAGTATTCAGCGAAACTGAGTTCTGGCTCCGGGGCTCTGATCGGAGCAGCGTCGTCATTTGCCAGCTCGATAGCGCGGGCCGCTGCACGCCGCTCGTGACGTGAGAGCTTACGCTCTGACTTGACCAGGGTAGCGAGTTCGGAGAGGTCTTTTCGAGAGGCTGCCACGATGACTCCATGACAAAAAACAGACTTTAGTGCTTGGCCGCGACTGTAGGAGCGGCGAAAGCCGCGATGTTCGCTGTCAATGCGATTGCGGCTTTCGCCGCTCCTTAAACTCGCCTACAGGTGATTATCCGTGCAGGGCTTCGAGATAAGCCTGGGAATCCAGCGCCGCCATGCAGCCTGTACCTGCGCTGGTCACAGCTTGACGATAGACGTGATCGGCAACGTCGCCCGCAGCAAAGACACCCGCAATATTGGTCGACGTCGCGCCACCTTCAGTGCCGGTTTTGACTTTGATGAAGCCGCCAGCCATATCAAGCTGACCTTCAAAAATTCCGCTGTTCGGTGTGTGACCAATGGCGACGAAGAGGCCGGGCGCTTTCACCTCCTGCGTGCTGCCATCCTTCATGCTCTTGAGGCGCACGCCGGTGACGCCCGAGCTGTCACCCAGTACCTCGTCCACAGCGTGATCCCAGATCACGCTCATGTTGCCGCCCTTCGTCTTTGCCATCAGGCGATCCACGAGGATGGCTTCGGCTTTGAATTTATTGCGGCGATGCACGACGGTCACGCTCTTCGCGATGTTCGACAGATAGAGCGCTTCTTCAACCGCAGTATTGCCGCCACCGACGACGACGACGTCCTGACCCTTGTAGAAGAAACCGTCACAGGTCGCGCAGGCCGAAACGCCTTTGCCGTGAAATTTTTCTTCACTCGCCAGGCCGAGATACTTCGCCGATGCGCCGGTAGCAACGATCAGCGCGTCGCAGGTGTACTCGCCACTGTCCCCGACCAGGCGTTTCGGCGTTTCGTTCAGATAAGTCGTGTGAATGTGATCAAAAATAATTTCTGTGCCGAAGCGCTCGGCATGCTTCTGGAAACGCTCCATGAGTTCCGGGCCCTGCACGCCATCTGCGTCGGCGGGCCAGTTGTCAACTTCGGTTGTGATCGTTAGTTGACCGCCCTGCTGCAGCCCGGTGATCAGGACAGGCTTCAGGTTAGCGCGCGCAGCGTAAACGGCGGCGGTGTAACCCGCAGGTCCGGAACCGAGGATGAGGAGTGGGCAGTGGCGAGTGGTGGACATCGTGTTGCAGAAACCAGGAAGGAGGGAACGACGGAAACCGAATGTAGCGATGCAGGCTTAAGCCAGCCTTATTGAAAGCGTCCTAGCCGCCGGTCAATGCGACCATGCGGATCAAATGCGCCAACGACGTCGCTTCCATTTTTTCCATCACGCGCGCGCGATGAGCTTCGACCGTTTTTATGCTGATATCGAGGTCATATGCGATGGTTTTATTCATCTTGCCGGTGACCACAGCGTCAAGCACCTGGCGTTCACGCTCTGACAGTGTTCCCAAGCGCGTTTCAATCCCCGAGACATGATGCTTTTGCGCCTGCGTTTCGACCGCAAACGAAAGCGCTTCTTCGATCCGTTTCAGCAGTTCGCTCTCAGCGAATGGCTTTTCGATGAAGTCAAAAGCGCCGCGCTTGATCGCGGTCACGGCGATCGGCACATCAGCATGCGCCGTGACAAAAATCACCGGCAAATTGATGTTCCGGGCGACCAGCGCTTCCTGCGTTTGCGTGCCGCTCATGCCGGGCATACGCACGTCGAGGATCGCGCAGCGCGGCGGGCCGCCAACACCGGGTTTGATCTCCGCGAGAAAGCTCTCGGCATCGGCAAACAGCCGCGCCTGATAGCCATGTGTTTGCAGCAGCCAGGCGACAGAATCGCGAAACGCTTCATCGTCATCAATGACGTAGACAATACCGGGATGGATGCTCATGAGATAGGTCTAAACAATCGGGAAAAAGAAGCGTAAACGCACAGGATACAGGCGAATTAGACGTCCACACTGACGTCGAACGGTAGCGTGAACCGGAAAATTGCACCAACCAGTGTATTTTGCTCGAATGTGAGATTGCCCTCGTGATATTCGATCAAAGAGCGGCAGATGTTGAGTCCCATGCCCATACCGTCGGCCTTGGTGCTGAAAAATGGCGAAAATAGCTGTTTGGCCGCTTCAGGCGTGATTCCTGAGCCGCTGTCGAGCACTTCCACCGCGCACAGATGGGCATCCAGCCGTCGTGTGCGCACTCTTGCGATCCGCTGCTGCGGCGGCAGGTGCTGCATGGCTTCGCGGGCGTTACGCAAGAAATTCACAATCACCTGCTCAATCATGATGCGGTCAGCAAACACCATCGGCAGGCCCGGCGCGAGTTGCAGCTGGCAGGTCAGAGCCCGTTCCTCATCATCGCTCTCAACCAATTGCACCACGTCCTTAACGAGCGCATTGATGTCGAGCGGCTGCCGCTGTGGCTCGCGGGTGCGTACGAACTCCCGGACGCGACCGATGATGGCGCCGGCGCGTGCGACCTGCGCATCGGCTTTTTCCATCGCACCAATCACCGCCATATCGGGCGAGCCATTGCCTTTCAGGCGCTGGATGCAGCCGCTGACGTAGTTTGCGATCGCGGCCAATGGCTGGTTGATCTCGTGCGCCAGCGTGGAGGCGATTTCGCCCACTGTCATCAAGCGTGAGGTACGCGTGAGCTTGTCCTGCTGCGTTTGCCGGATGCGGTCGGCGTGTACCCGGTCGGTGACGTCGCCCAGCGTAGTAAGCCGCGCGATGCGGCCATCAACCCAGCGCACCGCCCGCGTTCGAGTCAGGAACCAGCGGTGGCTGGCGCGGTGCTCCAGCTCGTCCTTGAACACTTCCCCCGGCTCCCCTTCGATGGTGAGGAGCGCAGTCGGGGGATACTTGCTGCTCGGACTGGTGACGAAGCCGTCCTCCAGCTCACTGGCGCTTCTGCCGACCGCCAGGTAGGGGAACGATTCCTGGGCGCTGGAGTTGAGATACAGAATCTCATTTTTGTACAAATCGCTCACGTAAACCGACACGTCGAGCGAGTCGAGCACTTTCTCGAAGCGCTCGTTGGTTGTGCGCAAATCGCCAATCGATTTGACGTAGAGGCGATCACGTTCGGTCTCCGCCTGTCGGCGCATGCGTTGCTGCTTGCGCAAACCTATCACCGTCCACACCATGAGCCCAGTCAAGGCCAGCACGGCCGTCGACAACGTCAGGTTCGGCAGCAGGGTCGATGGTTTGGCACCCACCAGGGTGATTTGCAGGTCGCGCCACGGCAGCGACAGCGGCACAGTGTGTTTGACCACGCCGGATTCGATATGCATCGCCTCCGCGTTGGTCATGCCCTGGCCAGAGGTGTCGCTGATCACGATGCGATATTTGCGTGCCGCCCATTCCGGGGCGCTGCGATCGAGCAGCTCGTCGAACTGGATTAGAGCGTTGATTGAGCCCTGAAACTGGTCGCCGATGATCACCGGTGCGGAATATTCAATCGAAAACCGCCCGATGTCATTGCGAAATGGCGGGGAATAGGTGCTGCGCCCAGTCTTTTGGGTCAACGCCATCATCCAGACCTGATTGGCAAATGGGGCGCTCGCACGTTTGACGATCTCCAGCGACCGGGTGCCTGGCGCATGTCTCATCACATTCAAATCGGGTCCGATGCGCAGCACATCGCTGATGTAGCCTGATTCAATCGCCCGCTTACCCGCGATGCGATCAAATTCCTCCGAGGAAATGCGCTCTGCACCCACGTCGAGCGCCAGTCGGTCGAAAAACTGCTGGTCGGTTTCCAGCCGACGCGTGATCGATTGCTCCACCACGGCCGCGTCACGCACAATTTCGGCGCGCTCGAAGTCAGCCTCATGCTGCGCTACAAAGTAGATAAGCAGCATCATGCCTGCCGCGAACGCGAGCAGAATCCATTCGTGCACGTACCATTCGCGCTCCACCTTCATTGCGGTGAGAGATGCGGTGCCGGGTGGATTTTTCGGTGTTCTGTCGACGGGAATATCAGCCATGGCCTGATTTTATGTTTCGGTGTACGCTAACAACGGCGTTAACGATGTTCGGTCACGGATATCTTTGGCGGACCGCAAAAAATTAGGGAGGACAACTATGCTGGTCAGTGAAATTCTTCGCATCAAAGGTAGCACGCTTTTTACCGCATCGCCCGATACAAGCGTCGCAGAAGCCGTGCATTCGATGGCGTCGCTCGATATCGGATCGCTGGTGGTCATGGCAAAGGGCAAGCTGGTGGGCATGCTCACCTTTCGCGAATTGATCAAAGTGCTTGATGAGCGTGGCGATGAGCTGAAAGCGTTAGCGGTTGCCGAAATTATGGAGCATGATCCGCTGACGGCTGACCCGGCGATGGATGTGAACATGCTGCGTAAAAGCATGCTGGAACGGCACGCGCGCTATATCCCGGTGATGGACGGCAGCACGTTGATGGGTGTCGTCTCGTTTCACGACGTGGCCAAAGCGGTGTTTGAAGAGCAAAGCTTTGAGAACCGCATGCTCAAGAGCTACATCAAGAATTGGCCCGATGAAGAAGAGACGGCCGCCCGGCCGTTGAATTAGGTGTCCGATCATTGTCGGGCGGGCGAGCTGCCTGCTGCCTGCCCGCTTTACGCGGCCTTTAGCGTCCGCCGCGGTTTCAGCACGAGCGATACCGCCGCGACAATCGCCAACAACGCCACATAGTCGAACGGTCGTGGCTTCTCGCCGAGCAGCAACATCCCGCTACCGAATCCAACGAGGGGCACGGCAAGCGAGCTGATCCCGGTCACTTGTGCAGGCAGAGCGCGTACTAGCTCGTTCCACGCGAACCAGCAGAATCCAAACACGATCACCACGTTAAACAACAGTCCCGCCCAGGCGGATGCTGCGACTGGCAGCCAAGGCCCGTGACCGAATGCGATCAGGCCCAGCACGATTGGCCAGCCCCCGAATGCAAAGCTCCAGATCATCAGCGTGGTCGTCGGGATTTTTTTCGGAAAGCCTTTAAACAACACGATGCCTATCGCCCAAACCAGCCCTGCGCCGACCATCAGTAACGCACCCACTGGCGCGGTTTTCAGCGTCTGAACTTCATCAACGAGTAAAAGCGCGATCCCGGTCATACCCAGCGTGATCGCGGTCAGGCGCAGCCTGGTCAGCGCCTCGCCCATCATGAAGCGCGACAAAAGCACCAGCCACAGGGGCATCGTGTACGCGAGGATGCCCGCTCGACCCGACGGCAACAGTGCAAGTCCGGCTGCCGACAAAATATTCCAGCCCGCCACATTGCACAGCGCACACACCAGCATACGACCCCAATACTCTCGCGGCAACCCGAGCGGAATGCCTGCCTTCAGGTTGTAACCAATAAACCAGAACAAGCCAGCCGCGACGCAATAGGTGCGGAATACCCAGAAGTCCAGCTCCGCCAACGCCATTTTCATCATAGGCCAATTCACGCCCCAGAGGAGGACGACGGCGATGAATAGCCAAAGCTCGCGACGGGAAATGACGGGCATGAATGGGAATTACCTTTTTCATCAAATGACCGCTACGTTGGAGCTGGTGCGACGAAAGTGACAAAGTCGACTATTAAGTAAATGGGCTCTCTGCCCCCATAGAAACGTGCTTTCACAAGAAAGCTGCTTCAGAAAAATTTTTGTCATCCTGAGCCGAGCGAAGGATCAGGTGGCGAGCAAACGGCAATCTTCTTCGCATCAATCGTTGCCAATCAACCTGATCCTTCGCTGTTGGCTCACAAGGACAGCACTGTGGTCAATGCAAATGCACCGCCCCCGTCTCAGCATCCTCCGGCAAATGCGCGTGCAGCATTTCGCCTTCACGATTCGGGAAATGCGGCGCGCCGCAATCGTCGCAAAACTCGAGCGGCAATTGCTCTTCCAGCAGGATGATGGTGCCGACATTCGCGGCGCGTAGCAGTGCCTCGATCTCCTCGACGACGGGCGTGTCGTCGCCTTCATCCGACACCAGCGGCCAGACGCAGCCGTGCACCACATCGTCATCCTCGCCGATGGCAAAGCCGATGCGATATTCCTCCAGCCCGTTACCCCAACAGCCACCGATCACCGCCGTCAATTTGTCGGGCGTGACGTGCGTTACGGCTTCGAGATATTGCACCGAAGCGCCAATCGAATAAGCGCGCGAAGCCATGTCCGCGTCGCGACAGGCGGAGAAGAATGAGCGCGGCAACGTCAGTTCATGCGGAAAGCCCACCAGCAGCGGTTTGATCGCATTTCCGCCCTGTGAGCGCCAGATCCCAAGCGTGTTCTGCCGCGCTTCTTCCACCGGCGTCGTCGTTTCCTGCCACGCATAAAACGGCTCGCCCTCGGTTACCTGAAACGCGCCAACAATCATGCGCATATCGCACACCACATCTGGCGCATCTTCCACCGTCTTCGGGTCAATCGTCAGATGAGTGCGTTCACGAATCGCCGCGCCGAGGTTTTGCAGGAGTTCCCGCGACTGGCTATAGCTGTGCGGCAACTGATCCGGCGCAAACATAAAGTCCGCCAGCGCAATCTTCGCTTTTGATGAAAACACATGCGCCGACAACTGCACCGCAATGTCTTGCAACTGCTGTTTAGGAATTTTTTTCGCGGGAATTTGATTCCGCCCCCACACCAAAATCGGCGCGCAGAACAACGTCACCCGCTGCTGCCCCTTTTCGGAGTCCAGCATGATCGATTCAGTGAGCGACTCGACCATGTCGGCGAGCGCATCAAACGTCGCGTCCGGCGCGTCATGCGCCTTGTCGAGAGCACGGTTGATCGCATCCTCGTCGTTGTTCTCCAGTTGCAACATCACCGCAGCCTCAAGCTCACGCTCCCAATACACATCCTCAGCGCGGCTCTTGGACGAGGCCAAGCCTTCGGCTAAACGAACCAGTTGGTTAGCTTCACGGGCACCGCTCTTGCGGCGAAATGGGGCACGGGCCATAGCGAAATCCTTTGTAAGGGATTCATTCTACGAGGGCGGACAAATACGTCCCGTGACTGACCGTGCCGGTGGAGCAAAGGGTGGATTCGCGACGCGCTCACCAAGATAAGTTGCATGCCTGGCCCAGCCCGGATTCAGCCGTGCCGATCCACCAGAATCACACTTCCGTCGGGCATTTGACCCCGACTGGCCGGGCGATTCGGAGGAGGCGGCTTCGACGACGGTCGCCATTTTGCGCATAACCGTCGGCGTTCTTTTCGCGGGGAGGGTGTCACCTTCAGCAATTAAAGTACGTCTGTACCTGATGAGAATTCGCCAAAGTGAGCGCCAGAATGAGCGTTGACGCTCATTTCGCAGCGGTTCGCCATCAAACCGTACTTTCAATTGGAGAGGCTAAATGATTCAAATTAATATTGCGGACCACGTGTCGCCGCATACTGGTTGGGTTTTCGTTCCTGAGCGCTGGCGCGATCAACTGCGCTGGGCGCGAACCAATGCTTTTCGCATCACCCGCGAAATTCCGTCGGCGAACCGGTATTTCAAAACGTTACCTAACGGACGCACGCTCACCGATTTGCTCAATGACAGCACGATCTGGATCAACCACGACCCCACTAGTTCCGATTGGGGCGCGACCAGCATTCCGCACCCGACGGAAATGTCTATCGACTCGTTATCGTTTCGATGGGGGCGTTGGTCCGTTCTTGCCACGCTGGTTCACGAGCTCGCTCACGTCAACGGCGCACCTGGCGGCAACGACAAGAGCGCCGAAGAAGCTGTGCTGCATTGCGGCATGGGGCGACAGTCGGAAAAAACGAGTGGCAGGAACGATCCACGAACGCCTTACAACCCGGGCATCGGTGGCTGACCGGTGGATGCGTTGTAATCGCCCAGCAATCAAGCGCAAGGAGCCCGTCTCATGAAGCTGAATTCATTGTTTTCGCGAATTGCCTTGACGCTTGCAATCGCGCTGCTGCCAGCCGCGAGCTTTGCGTGCCGCTGTATTGATCCGGGGCCCACCGCGCCAGCCTACAAAAAAGCTGCGGCGGTGATGGTTGGCAAAGTCATCAGCGTGCGAAAAAACGCCGACAGCACCGTCACTGCCAGTCTGCAAGTTTCGCAAGGCTGGAAGCGCGACGTATCGGCCCTGCTTGATGTGTCGACAGTGGCGACCACCTGCGCATTCCCTTTTGAGGAAGGCAAAGAATATGTGCTTTACGTGCGCGACCTGCCCGTTAGCGGGGGCTATTCGACCGCCCGTTGCATGGGCAACGTGGCCATCGAAGACGCCGCTCAGGCGCTCGCCTGGCTCAAGCGCAATGGTGCCGCGAAGCAGGTGATTGCAAAGCCTTGATGCCGCTGTTTCGTGGCTGGTTGTCGGCGGTCGGTCAGTAGTTAGCAGGGTGCAGCTCGAGAAGGTTCCGCCGTACGCAGCGGCTGAAAGTGGCCGCTGAATGAACTTCGCTTTCAAAGGCGGCGGAACCGCAAGCGTTCCACCCCACCCACTGATGTGTGTCAAAATGCAACCATAATGGTTGCAATCTGGTGATTCTCATGCCGACAACGCTGACACTAAAAAATATTCCCGACGCCGTCTACGCTCGCTTGAAGTCAGCGGCCGAGGCGCATCGGCGAAGCCTTAACAGCGAAGCCATCGTCTGTCTGGAGTCTGTGCTGTTGCCCACCAAAATCGCGCCTGGCGAACGCCTCGCACGTGCCCGTGAGCTGCGCGCTTCACTGCCGGCAGGCAAGTTCCGCGCACGCGACATCGATGCGGCAAAGCGGCTGGATCGCCTATGATCGTCGTCGACTCGAATGTCGTAGCTTATCTCTACCTGCCGGGCGAGTACACGACCGCTGCCGAGGCGCTGCTTGAACGAGACCCGGACTGGGCCGTGCCGATCCTGTGGCGCAGCGAATTCCGAAATATTCTCGCGGGCTATATGCGACGCAACGCCATTACGTTCGAGCAAGCCAACAGCCTGCAAACCGAAGCCGAAAGCCTGCTCGCCGGAGCGGAGTATGAGGTTGATTCGTTCGCTGTGCTCGAACTCGTTCGCGACAGTGATCGTTCAGCGTACGACTGTGAATTCGTCGCACTTGCGTTGAAGCTCAACACTCAATTGGTGACGATGGACAAGAAGCTGCTGCGGGCGTTTCCGAAGTGCGCGGTTGCGCTGTCGGTTGTTTGTAGGGCGGAACTCGAAGAGGTTCCGCCGGACGCGGTGGCGAACAATGATCATTGAATTGGCTTCGCACGCGCACGAGTCGGAACCTCACGCGTTCCGACCTACGCGCTATGTCAATTGAAATTTGACGGTATTTATGAGCAGCGATAAGTGAGTAGGGCGGAACTCGAAGTGGTTCCGCCGCACGCGGTGGCTAAAGATCATCTTTGAATCGGCTTCGCATTTGCAGAAGTCGGAACCGCGAGCGTTCCGACCTACCGGCGCCGAAATCGACGGAATAGAGACTTAAGCTCAGGCCACAGGAGGGATGTAAGGCATACGGCTGAAAGTGCGATTCCGCTCCAAAGCCCATGCACAACTTTGCCTTCGATCAAGACGAATTGAATGAATCCTTGGATGGCAAAGTACAGTCCAAGCAGGAATGGGAAGACGCCAAGCCATCGAAGGGCTGTGATGCTGATCGACCACGCCCGAGCCCTCGGAGCGCGATTCATGACAAGCGGGCTCGCAGAAAGTAGCCCAACGCAGACTAGTAGTGGAATCTGAAATATGTCGCCAAATCCCATGGCCACTGCGGTCGCTAACCACGCCAAATAGAGGCCGAAAAGCGATACGAGAGCGAGGCACAAAGCGCTCACACGAATTAGTGTCTGATTCATGAGGTCATTTCAAGAAAATCGCTTCATCGCGAAATCAAAGGGCAGTGCGCTTTCGCCGTGACGAACAAATTGGATTGCGATGCGCTCGTGCGGTTTCATGGCGGAATAAATGCTACGTTGATTCGATTTGCGTCAGCGCCCAATCGACATGCTCGCGAACTAATGCGGCCGGGTGATGGGCTTGCGCCTGCAAAGCGGTGAGAATCTCATTCGTCCGCTCCGCATTCCCCAACGCCACCGCAATATTCCTTAACCACCGCTCATACCCAATCCTTCGAATCGGGCTACCCTGCAGCCTCTCGTTGAAATCCGCTTGGGTCCATGCAAAAAGCTCCACCAGCGTCGCCGAATCGAGCCCATTTCTCGGCTCGAAGTCCGGCACGGTTGCCTTACGCGCAAATTTGTTCCACGGGCAGATGAGCTGGCAGTCGTCGCAGCCGTAGATGCGGTTGCCGATGGCTTTGCGGAACTCTACGGGGATGGCGGTTTTTAGTTCAATCGTTAAGTAGCTGATGCACTTGCGCGCGTCGAGGCGGTGCGGGCCGGTGATGGCTTTGGTGGGGCAGACGTCGATGCAGGCGGTGCAGGTGCCGCAGTGGTCTGCGGATAACGAATGGGGCTCGGGCGGGGCTAGTTTTAACGAGGTGTAGATCTCGCCGAGAA